>Ga0207847_100042_pt1 | contig 237673 bp, 209 predicted proteins | sample TtaePargueraPR_8_FD_187736 | JGI IMG/M metagenome (GOLD analysis project Ga0207847, IMG submission 187736) | Aerobic enrichment media microbial communities from Bioluminiscent Bay, La Parguera, Puerto Rico - Tt and E1 (SPAdes) | ecosystem: Environmental > Aquatic > Marine > Unclassified ... | reverse complement strand
CCCGCCGATCCCATGCGTGCTTCCTCCGGTGCCTCGTACTGCAGGAAGTCATTGCCGAAATAGCCCATCAGCAGGCCGAGTTTCTCGTCCGTCGTCATCTGCGCCAGCATGCTCGCCGCGCGTTCTTCGGGCGTCCCGGCCGTATCTGCGGCAAGAATCACTGGCGCTTCGGCTGCCTGTTGTGCAGCCAGCGGCGCGGCCATCGCCAATGCCGATATTGCCAGCACATGGCGCAAGCTGCGTGCCCGGAAACTCGATCCCATCCTGTCTCTCCCTCTGCCCGCTTTTCAGCACAGCTTGCTGCGCTTGTCATCCTGCAGCGTGATGACTTCAAACGGTAAAGCTGCCTTGCCAAGGCGGGGTTCAGGTGGTGTGTGCCACTGCTTCCCAGATTTTCAGGACCAGCATGATTACCCCAGATCGACGTCAGTTTCTCCGCACATCCGCAGCATTTGCTGCACTTGCCACTGGTGGTTGCACCGTTGCACGAGGGCAGGGGGGCGTGTCGGCACCGACCCCCCTCACCGCCACCGCCGAGCGTCCCTATGGCGAACTAGTGCCCGATCCCGACGGGCTGATCGATCTGCCGGAGGGTTTTTCCTACCGGGTGATTTCCCGGCTGGGCGATATGATGGATGACGGTTTCACCGTCCCTGACAGGGCGGACGGCATGGGCTGTTTCGACCTCGGCAACGGCAAGATCGCACTGGTCCGCAATCATGAGTTGCGGGCCGGTGCCGATGGCGGAGGCGTTGTCGGGCCCGCCTATGACACGGTCGCGCGCAGCCTCGTGCCGCTTCCCGGCGGGACGACCACCATCGTCCTCGACCAGGACAGTCTCGAGATCGAGCGCCAGTACCGTTCGCTTGCCGGCACGATCTACAATTGTGCGGGCGGTATCACGCCCTGGGGGAGCTGGCTGAGCTGCGAAGAAGACGTGACGCTTCCAAACGGCCGGGTGAACAAGGAACACGGCTATGTTTTCGAAGTGCCCGCCACAGCACCGGGCCTTGTCGATCCCGTGCCGCTCAAGGCCATGGGGCGCTTCAAGCACGAGGCCGCCTGCGTCGATCCGGCCACCGGCTATGTCTATCTGACGGAGCATCGCGAAGAGGGACTGCTCTATCGCTTCGTCCCCGATATTCCCGGTGACCTTGCTGCTGGCGGCAAGCTGCAGGCGCTGTCGATCGAAGGTGTGCAGGACACGACCAACTGGCATGATCGCACCATGGAACTGGGCGAATGGCACCGGGCAACATGGATCGATCTCGACAATGTCGAAGCGCCCGAGGACGATCTGCGGCATCGCGGCATTGCCAAGGGTGCGTCTCATTTTCGCGAAGGCGAAGGCATCCATATGGGCGATGGCGAGTTCTACTTCACTGCGACCTATGGCGGGCCCTTGCAGATGGGGCAGATCTTCCGCCTGCGGCCGGGCAGGGACGGCCATGACGAGATTCAGCTCTTCCTCGAGACTATCGACGATACCGAATTCAGCTTCGGCGACAATCTCACGGTCGCGCCCAACGGTCACCTGGTCGTTTGCGAGGACCAGTATGAGCGGGATTTCCTCACCAACCATTTGCGCGGCGTGACCACCCAGGGGGCACCCTATCCATTGGCGCTTTCCCGCATTCAGAGCGAATGGGCTGGCGTGTGTTTCTCGCCCGATGGGCGGACGCTGTTTGCCAATATCCAGGACCCGACCATGACGATTGCAATCCGCGGCCCTTGGATCGCCTGAACACGAACTGCTAGGCAGGCCGGATGAGGGTCCTCTTCGTCTGTCTCGGCAATATCTGCCGCTCGCCGCTGGCCGAGGCGGCCTTCCGTCACGAAACCACGCTGGCCGGGCTGGAGGTGGATGTGGATTCCGCCGGGACTGGCGGCTGGCATGTCGGCAATCCGCCTGATGCCCGCGCGCAGGCGATGGCGCTTGCCAAGGGGATCGACATATCGGATCTGCGGGCGCGGCAGGTCTCGACGGCTGATTTCGACGCGTTCAGCCATATCTTTGCCATGGATCACCAGAACATGCGCGATTTGCGCGCCATCGCTCCCTCGGGCGGCCGGGCGGAGCTGCAATTGCTGCTCGACCTCGTGCCGGGGCGCGAGGGCGAGGCCGTGGCCGATCCCTATTATGGCGGGGAGGAAGGCTTCGCGCAGACCTGGGAGGATGTCAGCGCTGCAGCGCGCGTGCTTGCCCGTCGGCTCGCCTAGCTGGAAATCATCTTCACGGCGGAGACCAGCAACATGGTCGCCAGCGCGTAACGCACCCAATTGTCATTGATCTTGTCGGCTGCGAGCGAGCCGAGAATGATCCCCGGAATGGAGCCGAGTAGCAGGCTGGCCAGCAGCCAGAGGTCGACATTCCCCAGCCAGCTATGGCCGATGGCGGCGACCAGCGTGAGCGGGACGGCATGGACGATGTCGGTGCCGACGATTTTCTTCGCATCGAGACGGATCGGATAGACCAGCGCCAGCAAGACCGCGACCAAGGCGCCCGCGCCGACCGAGGTCAGGGCGACGAGGACGCCGACGATCGCGCCCCCGGCCACGACACAAGCGAACTGGTGGCTGCGAATGGACGGGCCGAGGCTTTCCTTGATCTGCAGCAGCGGCTGGTGAATGCGATGCTTGACCGCCATCAGGACGGCCACGACCAGCAGGGCGCCGCCGAGGATTTTCAGCAGCAGGTCGGATTCGAGCCGTCCGCCATGTGCTGCGCCCAGCCAGACCAGCGTGACGATTGCCGCCGGGATACTGCCCATGGCAAGGCGTTTCACCAGCTGCCAGTCGGGCGATCCGAGCTTGTGATGGATCGCGCCGCCGACCGTCTTGGTGATCGCGGCGAACCACAGGTCTGTACCAATGGCCACTGCGGGATTGAAACCGAACAGCAGGATCAGGATCGGTGCCATGAGCGATCCCCCGCCGACCCCGGTCAATCCGACCAGGAATCCGACGAAGGCCCCTGCCAGCGAATAGCCGAGGTCCATTTCAGCCGCTCATGTCAGGCAGCGTCCGACAATTCGCGGACAGCTTCCAGCACCGTTTCGGCCAATTCGGGACGGCAAATCAGCAGGTCCGGCAAGTAGGTGTCCTGCCGGTTGTAGACCATCGGGCTGCCATCGATCCGGCTGCAATGCAGGCCATGTGCACGGGCAACCGCGACGGGAGCGCAGCTGTCCCATTCGAACTGGCCGCCCGAATGGAGGTAGATCTCGGCATTGCCGAGCACGATGGCCATGGCCTTCGCGCCCGCGCTGCCCATGCCAACCAGTTCGCCGCCGAGCTTTTCGGCAACGGCGACCGCTTCGGCTGCGGGCCGGGTCCGGCTGACCACGAGGCGCGGCCTTTCAGCCGCTGCAGGCAGGTCGATCGGTGCGTCGGTTCGCAGCACAATGCCTCCATCGAGGCCGGGCAGGGCAACCGCGCCGATCTCTGCCACGCCATCGATCGCGAGGCCGACATGCACGGCCCAGTCGCTGCGTTCCTCGCCATATTCGCGCGTACCGTCGACCGGATCGACGATCCACACACGCGACTTGTCGAGCCGCTCCATCGTGTCCTTGCTCTCTTCGGACAGCAGCCCGTCATCCGGGCGCTGCTGCCTGAGGGCATGGACGAGGAACTGGTTCGCGGTCTGGTCGCCCGCCTTGCCCAGTGCCTTGCCTTCGAACATGCCGCTCTGCCGCACTTCCAGCAGGATCTTACCGGCGCATTCGGCCAGGTGGGCAGCGAGTTCTGCGTCGGTCCTCGCATTTGTCCCCCCGGTCATGGTCTCAGGAATCGCCAAGCAGCCGATCGATGATCAGATCAGCCGCCTCTTCCGGAGTGACAGCGGTCGTATCGATGCGGATTTCGGGTTCCTCCGGTTCTTCATAGGGACTGTCGATCCCGGTGAAGTTCTTGAGAGTACCTTCGCGAGCCTTCTTGTACAGGCCCTTCACGTCGCGCGCCTCGGCCACTTCGAGAGGCGTATCGATGTGGACTTCGACGAATTCGCCATCGGGCAGCATGTCGCGCACCATCTGCCGCTCGGCGCGGAACGGGCTGATGAAGGCGGTGATCACGATCAGGCCGGCATCCGCCATCAGTTTGGCCACTTCGCCAACACGGCGGATATTCTCGATCCGGTCCGTCTCGGTGAAGCCGAGATCCTTGTTGAGGCCGTGGCGGACATTGTCGCCATCGAGAAGGAAGGTGTGCCGGTTCATCCGGTGCAGCTTCTTCTCGACCAGGTTCGCGATGGTCGACTTGCCCGATCCGGATAGCCCGGTGAACCATAGCACGGCGGGCTTCTGGTTCTTCATCGCGGCATGCTGTTCGCGGGAGATGTCGACCGATTGCCAGTGCACGTTCTGGGCGCGGCGCAGGCTGAAATTGATCGTGCCCGCGGCGACAGTGGCATTGCTGATCTTGTCGATCAGGATGAAGCTGCCGAGTGCGCGGCTGGTCTCGTAGGATTCGAAGGTGATTGGCTTGTCGGTCGTAACTTCCGCCACGCCGATGCCGTTGAGCGACAGCGTCTTCGCCGCGAGATGATCGAGCGAGTTGATGTCGATCTCGTATTTGGGCTGCTGCAGCGTGGCGCTGACAGTCTGCGTTGCCAGCTTCATCCAGTAGCCACGTCCGGGGATCAGGTCCTCGTCGCTCATCCACACGATATTGGCTTCGAACTGGTCGGCGCTTTCGGGCGGATCGTCGGCAGCGGAAATCACACTGCCGCGGCTGACATCGACCTCGTCTGCAAGGCAGATGGTCACGGCTTCGCCGGCTACGGCCTCGTCCAGTTCGCCATCCATTGTGACGATCGACTTGACCGTGCTGGTCTTGCCCGAGGGTACGATGCGGACTGCGTCGCCCGGGCTGACGCTGCCCGATGTGATCAGGCCCGAAAAACCGCGAAAGTCGAGGTTGGGGCGGTTCACCCATTGCACCGGCATGCGGAAGCTGCGCGCCTGCGCGGCAGTGTTCGAAACCTCGACCGTTTCGAGATGGTCGATCAGGCTCGGGCCCTTGTACCACTTCGTCTTGTCCGAAGGGGCATTGGTGATGTTGTCGCCCTTGAAGCCCGAAATCGGGATCGGCGTGAACTCCGTGATGCCAATCTCGTTCGCAAAGCTGCGATAGTCGGCCACGATGTGCTCGAAGGTGGACTGGTCGTAATCGACGAGGTCCATCTTGTTTACCGCCAGCACGATGTGACGGATGCCCACGAGATGGGCGAGGAAGCTGTGGCGCTTGGTCTGCGTCAGAACGCCCTTGCGTGCATCCACGAGGATCACGGCCAGGTCAGCGGTCGAGGCGCCTGTGACCATGTTGCGCGTATATTGCTCGTGCCCCGGCGTATCGGCGACGATGAACTTGCGCTTCTCGGTCGTGAAGAAGCGATAGGCGACATCGATGGTGATGCCCTGTTCGCGTTCGGCGGCAAGGCCGTCCACCAGCAGGGCGAAATCGATTTCCTGCCCCTGTGTGCCGACGCGCTTGGAATCTTCTTCCAGCGCCTTCAGCTGGTCCTCGAAGATCATCTTGGAATCGTAGAGCAGCCGGCCGATGAGGGTCGACTTGCCATCGTCCACGCTGCCGCAGGTGATGAAGCGCAGCAGCGTCTTGCTCTGGTGGCTTTCCAGATAGGCCTCGATATCCTCGGAAATGAGGGCGTCGGTCTGGTAGACGGGATCGGTTGCTGGAGCGTCGGCCATCAGAAATAGCCCTCCTGCTTCTTCTTCTCCATCGAGGCGTCACCGCTATCCTTGTCGATCACGCGTCCATCGCGTTCACTGGTTGTGGTGAGCAGCATTTCCTGGACCACATCCGCCAGCGTCGCGGCCTCGCTTTCGACCGCACCGGTCAACGGGAAGCAGCCGAGCGTGCGGAAGCGCACCGAACGATTTGTGATCTCCGGTACTTTGCCCAGAACCTTTTCGAGGCGTTCGATGTCGTCCGCCATGAACAGCCCGCCCTCATATTCGTAAGTCGGCCTTTCAGCGGCGAAATAGAGCGGCACGATCTCGATATTCTCCGCCATGATGTACTGCCAGATATCGAGCTCGGTCCAGTTGGAGAGCGGAAAGACGCGGATGCTTTCGCCCTTCGCCTTGCGCGTGTTGTAGAGGTTCCAGAGCTCGGGACGCTGGTTCTTCGGATCCCAGCCGTGGCTGGCCGTGCGGAAGGAGAAAATGCGCTCCTTGGCGCGGCTCTTCTCTTCGTCGCGGCGAGCACCACCGAAGGCTGCATCGAAGCCATATTTGTCGAGCGCCTGCTTCAGCCCCTCGGTCTTCCACATGTCTGTGTGGAGCGGGCCGTGGTCGAAAGGATTGATCCCGCGCTCCTTGGCTTCCGGATTCTGATAGACGATCAGATCCATCCCGGCATCCTGCGCTGCCTTTTCGCGCAGCGCATACATGTCCTTGAATTTCCATGTCGTATCGACATGCATCAGCGGAAATGGCGGCGGCGATGGAAAGAAGGCCTTCTTGGCAAGGTGCAGCATGACGGCGCTGTCCTTGCCCACGGAATACAGCATGACCGGCTTGTTCGCCTCGGCGGCGACTTCGCGCATGATGTGGATGCTCTCGGCTTCGAGCCGCTGGAGGTGCGTAAGGCGTTTCATTGCATGAAGCGCAATGGCGAGGCTGAATCCGCATCGCAAGGGTTTGCTGTTGCGAGAATTTCTTTCATGCCCTCAATGAGGCAGCGCAATAGGAGTCCAAATCTCTCCTGCGGGTAGCGGTGCAAAGATCGATTCGAGCATCTCATCGGTCACGTCAATTGGCGCGGCCGGCTGCCATTTTGCGCTATTGTCCTTGTCCACCAGAACCGCGCGCACTCCGTCGAGGAAGTCGTGCCGCGCGATCATGCGCACGGCAAGGCGGTACTCCAGCTCCATTTCCGTTTCAAAGTCGGTCATGCCGGAACCGAGCGCCAGCAGGCGCAGCGCCACCTTGGCAGTGGTGGGGCATTTGCTGGCTACGGCTTTCAGTTCCTTGCCCGCCCAGTCGCTGTCGTCTCCTGCCAGCGCGGCAAGGATTTCTTCCAGCGTTGTGCACGCAAACAGCCGATCGATGCGCCCGGCATTGCCGGCAAGGCGTGCGGCTGGAGGATTGCTGGCCAGGTCACGCAGGATCTCGTCTGCCGCGGCGGGTTCCTGGGCAATCAGTTCGCGCGCCTCGTCCAGGTCCTCCGAATCGCAATAATGCGTGGCGATCCCGGCCCAGAGGCATTCTGCTCCGTCGAGCCGTGCGCCGGTGAGCGCGAGGAACTTGCCGACCTGTCCCGGAAGCCGCGGCAGGTACCAGCCCGCTCCGACATCGGGAAACAGGCCAATGGCGCCTTCGGGCATGGCGAAGAGGGTGTTCTCGGTGGCGACACGAAAGGTTGCGGGCAGTGAAATCCCCACGCCGCCGCCCATGGTCACCCCGTCCATCAGGGTGATGACGGGCTTGGGATAGGTGAAGAGCAGGTGGTTGAGGCGGTATTCGGCCATGAAGAAGGCGCGCCCTGCCACGCCGCCATCCTCGAGCACGGACTGGCGCACCATGGCGACATCGCCGCCGGCGCAGAAGCCGCGTGTCTTGGGCGAATGGTCGATTATGACCGCCTCGACGCTGGAATCGTCATGCCATTCCAGCAGCGCGGCCGACATCGCCTCACACATATCGGTGGTCAGCGAATTGAGCGCGCGCGCACGATTGAGCGACAGGCGGCCTACTCCGCCGTCCCGGCTTACCAGTACATCACTCATTCCTTCAGCAGGTCCCGCCCAACAATCAGCCGCATGATCTGGTTCGTTCCTTCGAGAATCGAATGGACGCGCAAATCGCGCCAGAACCGTTCAACCGGATAATCCATCAGATATCCATAGCCACCATGCAATTGCAGCGCGCGGTCGGCCACCGCGCTGCCCGTATCGCTGGCGAGCCGCTTGGCCATGGCGGCAAATCGCGTCCTGTCGGGTGCTCCATCCGTGACCTTGGCGGCGGCGAGGTAAAGCAGTGCCCGCGCGGCCTCGAGCTCCGTCGCCATGTCGGCCAGCATGAACTGCGTGTTCTGGAAATCGGCAATGGGTTTGCCGAACTGCTTGCGTTCCTTCGTGTAGGCGATTGCCTCGTCGAGGCAGCGCTGCGCTCCGCCCAGCGAGCAGGCGCCAATATTGAGCCTGCCGCCATCGAGCCCGGCCATGGCGATGGCGAAGCCCTGGCCTTCCGCGCCGACCATGTTTGCTACCGGCACCTTCACATTGTCGAAATTGACAGTGGCGGTGGGTTGGGCATGCCAACCCGTCTTGCGTTCGGGTGTGCCGAAACTGACGCCCTCCATGTCCTTTTCGATCAGCAGGCAGGAAATCCCCTTGGGGCCTTCGCCGCCAGTGCGCAGCATGGTGAAATAGAGATCGTTGACGCCCGCGCCCGAGATGAACTGCTTGGAGCCATTGACCACGAAATGATCGCCCTCGCGCACGGCGATGCTGCGCAATGCGGCAGCGTCCGAGCCGCTGGAAGGTTCGGTCAGGCAATATGAGGCGAGCAGGTCCATGCCGGTCATGCGCGGCAGGTAGCGCGCCTTGAGTTCGTCAGCCCCGTATGTGTCGAGCATCCAGCCCGCCATGTTGTGGATCGAGATGAAAGCGCTGGTCGCCGGGCAGCCATAAGCCATGGCCTCCATCACCAGCGCGCTTTCAATCCGACCGAGGCCGATCCCGCCCGATTCCTCGCTGACATAGATCGCCCCGAAGCCCAGCTCTGCGGCCTTGCGGATCACCTCGATCGGGAAGACATGGTCTGCATCCCACTGTGCAGCATGGGGCGTGATATTGTCGGCCGTGAAGCGTTGCGCCATTTCCTGGATGGCAAGCTGGTCCTCGCTGAGCTGGAACTGCCCGGTCATGTCATTCTCCCGCCGCCATTCTTGTCAGCAGGCGGGGGCGCTATCAACCGGTTTCGCCAGCAACGTCTTCGGCATATCCACCGTCGAGATCGACAGGAGAGGGATCGAAGCCGGAGGCATCGTCCATCGGCGCGGGATCGTAGCCCGAGGGATCGAAGGGCCCGTCATCGAATTCCTCTTCGGGCTCGAAGCCTTCGGCGAATTCGTCGCTTTCGCTCGATTCTGCAGCCTCGCGATCACTCGTCATTTGCGGCGCTACGGTCTGCGCGGGGCGGCTTTGTTCGGCCGCTGCGCGCGCGTCGTCCTCGGCGAAGGGGTTGGGCTGGTTGCGTCCGTCGAGACGGTCGTCGCATCCGCCCAGCATGAGAATCAGCGCGATTGGTGCCGCGCGAAGAATATCGGCCTTGCTCATTGTCCTGCTCCGATGATGGCCTCGGCCTCGATTTCCACGCTGAACGGACCTGCCAGCGCGGCCACGGCGACGAGCGTTCCGGTGGGGCGCGCATGGCCCACGGCGGCGGTGAAGGCGGCGGTCACCACTTCTGCATCATTGATGTCGGTCACGAACATGCGCACGCGCACAACATCGGCCGAGGTGCCGCCCAATTGCTGGATGTAGTCAAGGATCTGCTCGAAACAGCGCTCGGCCTGGCGTCCGGCATCGGGAGCGATGCTGCCATCTTCCTCCACGCCGATATTGCCCGAAACTATGATCCGGTCGCCCACACGAATGGCACGGGTGAACTTTGCCTGTTCCTCGAAAGGCGAAAGCGGCGGGATCCTTTGCCTGCCGTCATTGGGTTCAGCCACAGGAAATCCTCTCGATTAACATGTCGTCGTCATAGGAAACGGTCAGCCGGTCGGCCCGAAAATCCATGGTTACTGCGGTTCGCGGCGGGACCCAGCGCAAGGTGGCGGCACCGGTAAGCTGCAGCAGGCGTTCGCCGACTTGCTGTGTCGCCCGCTCGCCGATCACCGACTGGACATTGCTGGCATCGCATTCCGCCAGCGGCAGGCCGGGTGACGAAATGCCGTCGTCCCGCGACGCGCAAGCCACCAGCGCAAGCGGAAAAGCAATGTAAATCAGAGACTTAGACATGTGCGGTTTCCCTCCCTGCGAGCAGCATCCTAGCGCCTTCGCAGCGGCTAAGCTAGGAGGCTCGCAAGAGAGGAGCATTACATGGCAGGCCTGTGGTTCGATCAATTCCATGTCGGGCAAGTTTTCGACCATCCGTTGCGGCGGACGGTGACCGAGACCGACAATCTCCTGATGAGTACGTTGACGCACAATCCCGCTCCGCTGCACCTCGATGCCGAGTACATGAAAGGGAGCGAATATGGCCGCATCCTGGTCAATTCCTGTTTCACACTAGGGTTAATGGTCGGGATCAGCGTCAACGACACCACGCAGGGCACCGCCATCGCCAATCTCGGCTGGGACGAGGTGCGCTTTCCCGCGCCGATCTTCGTTGGCGACACGCTGCGGATAGAGACCGAAGTGCTCGAACTGCGCGAAAGCCGCTCGCGCCCCGGTCAGGGTATCGTAACTTTTGCCCATCGCGCCTATAATCAGGATGATGTGCTGGTGGCGCATTGCAAGCGCGCCAGCTTGCAGAAGTTGCGCCCTGCCCATAATGGGTAGCAAGCTAATTAAATACGTGATTCGGAGAGCATAATGCCGCTGAAAGCTGAACCCATCCTGCCGCGCTTCGGTGCCGAGTGTTCGGGACTGGACCTGACCCGTCCGCTGAGCGCTGAAGAGGTGAAGCAGGTTACCGATGCGATGGACAAGTGGGGCGTCACCGTGTGGCGCAACACGGGCATGAGCGATGCCGACCATGTCGAGTTCAGCCGCAATTTCGGCTATCTCGAAAAGGTCATGCGGCGTGAGGGCGTGAAGTACCGCCTGCCGTTCCCGCAGCTGTTCGATGCCTCCAACCTCAATGTCGAGGGTGAGATCACCAAGGATCCCGGCGCCATCCAGTATCGCAAGGGCGACCGGCTGTGGCACACGGACAGCGCCTTCCTCGAAAAGCGCACCTCCTATTCGATCCTGCTGGCGCACCAGGTGCCGAGCAAGGGCGGCAATACCGGCTTTGCCGATACGCGTAGCGCCTATGACGACCTGCCGCAGGACATGAAGGATTTCCTGGAGGACAAGATCGGCGTGAATTCGCTGTGGTGGAGCCGCAAGATGGCTGGCGCCGACATTCCCGAGGAAGAGATCGACGCCCGCTTCAAGGCCCGCCATCCGCTGGTCCATGTGCACCGCGGCTCGGGCCGCAAGGCGCTGTTCATTGCCGCTCACACGATGGACATCGAAGGCATGGACAAGGCGGAAGGCCGCAAGCTGATCAAGGAACTGATCGAGCATTGCACCCAGCCGCAATACACGTTCGAGGTCAGCTGGAATGTCGGCGACATGGTCATCTGGGACAACCTCTGCACCATGCACCATGGCTGCGAGTTCGATTACGAGAACGAAAAGCGCGACATGCGCCGCACCACCGTGCGCGAGGGAACCGAACCGCACACGATGGATATGGGGGACGATCCCTATGGCGACCTGTTCTCCAAGTCGCCCAAGCTGGTCGATATCAACGCGGCACGGGTTGCAGGGCGCTAGGCTCGATCAGGTCACAAGCGCCAGACGGACCTGCCCCACGCCGCTGCGGATCAGGCCGATTTCCCGCGCAGCGGCCTCCGAAAGGTCGATCACGCGGTTGCCGTGATAGGGCCCGCGATCGTTGATCCGCACGATGACGGTCTCGCCATTCGCCGGATTGGTCACCCGTACCTTGCTGCCCATTGGTAGAGTGCGATGCGCAGCGGTCATCTCTGCGGGATTGAATATCTCGCCATTGGCGGTGAGATTTCCGGCGAAACCGGCGCCGTAATAGCTCGCCTCGCCCATGCCGAGATGTTGCTCGTCGCCTGCGGGAATGGGCTCATAGGCCGTTAGCGGTTCTGCTTCGATACTCGCCATACCCTTGCCCAGCGGTATGATTTCTGGCGCCGCGCGCTCGCGCAGGATGATGGCCAGCAGGATCCCGGCGACCATTGCCGTCAGGGTCACGCCGATGATCAGCAACTGCCTTTGTGACTTGAGCCGCATGAGCACTTGCAGGCGCTCGCGGCGACTGGGGAGCGTGTTGGTTGGCACCGGCTCTATCGGAATAATGTAATTGCTCATAACAAACCAAGGGATGGGCACGGGTGATTGTTCCGAGATTCTGACCTTGCCCGAATCCTCAAAGACAAGACGCCCGGCCCTCGCTGAGAGGACCGGGCGTTTGCTTGCGGGCTGGAGGAGTGAGGAGCGCCCGCGTGGTGTGCTTTGGTTGCTGGTTTTCAGAAGAAGCTGCTGTGAAACATGGTCGCGCTCACGATGACGGCGCAGAACATGGAAAGCAGGCGGGTGGTCATGTCGGTCATGGTCTTTCTCCGGTTGGAAGCTGGGGTTCAGTCGCGGCGCATGCGGATGAAGCTGCGGAAGCGCTGGAACAGGTTGATCCCGAACCAGGCGGCGCCCGCGTAAAGGATCAGTTCGGTGGCGCCCGCACCGCCGGCGACGATCAGCGCCTTGGTGCGCAGGTCCGGCTGGAGGATCGCCAGTGCGGCGAAAACGGCCACCCAGATGGCGGTGATCAGGGTAACGCCTGCAATGATAAAGGGCTTGGTCTTGCGAGTGGTATTGGCGGTCTTGGTTTCGGTATTCATGTCTCGCGTCTCCTTTCGTTGAGAACGCTGGACAGTCCGATCGCCCGCCACATTTCTTACTGATTTTCTTGAAAAAAGATTTTGTAAGAAGCCTGCTGAAAGGCGAGACTACCACCATAGAAATGAGCACGATCGAGCACATTGTTTCCGAATACGGGCAGGGCTTGCGACGCGTCGCGGCCGCCTACGAGGCGGATGCGATGCTGCAGGAGGATTTGTTCCAGGAAGTGCTGATAGCGATCCACCAGGCTCTTCCCGCATTGCGCGAGAAGGACCGGCTGGCGCCCTATCTCTACCGCATCGCGCATAATCGCGCGGTGAGCCATGTGGCCAAGGCGGTCGGGCGCAAGAAGGGCGAGGCTGGGGCAGTGCAGGAGGCGGGTGAAGAGGTCGAACCATCACCCGAACATGCGCTGATCGAGAGCGAGCGAGCCGACCGGCTGGCCCATGCGATCCCCCCCCTGCCGCTCTCCTATCGCCAGGCGGTGACGCTCTACCTCGAAGAGATGCCCTATGCCGAGATTGCCGAGGCCCTGGACATCAGTGAATCGAATGTTGGCGTGCGCATCAACCGCGCCAAGCAGATGCTGAAGGAGATGCTCTCATGAGCACGGACGATTTTCTCGATGGCCTCAAAGACGACTGGCAGAGCCGCTCGGCCGACCTTGGTAATGTGGCCGAGAAGGTTGCGCGCGGCGAAGAGCTGGTGCGGCGCGAAAAGCGCGGGCGGCTGGTGCAGATCGCTCTGCTCGGCGCCTTTGCCATCTATTTCTTCTGGCAGGCCTGGATGCTGCACGACATCCTGTTCCACCTTGGCGGCGTGGCCTTCCTCACCGCCGTGGCGCTGGCGGCAGGCGACTATTTGTACCTGCGCCGCAACGATCCGGCGGCCATGCTGGGCGATCCGGGGAGCGTGCTCGTCAAGGCCGAGCGGCAGGCGCGGATCGCGCTGCGGCTGGCCGAAGCGATGGCGGCCCATTCTCTGCTCCTGTTGGTCTGCGCCGCCATCGTGATCGGCTTCGTCTTCTACGGCCTCTATCCGCCGCCCATCATGTTGATCGGGTTCCTGTGGATCGCTGCCGGTGTGGGCATGTATCTCGTCCACCGCTCCAAGCATGGTGCTGCCAAGGCGGAACTCGACGGAATCCTGGCCATGCAGGAGGAATTGCTCGGCGAAGACTGATCCGCAAAGCAAAACGCCCCGGAGTTTCCTCCGGGGCGTTTCGTATTGGCTAACTGATCGAGTGGATCAGAAGATACGGCAGGCCGTTTCAGCCGGAGCGTCGAGCAGCTTTTCGAGCTCGTCATCCAGCTTCAGCATGGTCAGCGAGCAACCCGCCATTTCGATGGCGGTGCAATATTCGCCGACATAGTTGCGGGCCACGGTCAGGCCGGTCTCCGCAGCAAGCTTGGCAGCTTCATTGTAGACTACGTAGAGCTCTGCCGGCGGGGTGCCACCAAGGCCGTTCACCATCAGCGCAACCTTGTCGCCCGAGTTGAACGGCAGGTCGCTCTGCACGGCGTCGTAGAGGATCTTGGTGATCTCTGCAGCGCTCTTCATCTTGGTGCGCTCACGGCCCGGTTCGCCATGGATACCGACGCCCACTTCCATTTCATCGTCGCCGATGTCGAAGATGGGGTCACCCTTTGCCGGCGGGATGCAGCTGGTCAGCGCAACGCCCATGGTGCGGACGTTGTTGTTGACCTTCTCTGCGATGGCGACGACTTCGTCCAGGCTCGCACCGGCTTCTGCAGCAGCGCCGCATGCCTTCATGACGAAGAAGTTGCCGGCCACGCCGCGGCGGCCGACCGTGTACAGGCTGTCCTGCACGGCGACGTCATCATTGATGTGGAACTGAACGACCTTGATGCCTTCGGCTTCGGCCATTTCGGTGGCCATGTCCCAAGCCATGCGGTCACCCTGGTAATTGTTGACCAGGACCAGCACGCCGGCATCGGTCGCAACCGACTTGATCGTCTCGAGGCAGGCATCGACCGGCGGGGCGGCGAAGACCGGACCCTGGCAGGCGGCGGTCAGCATGCCGGGGCCAACGGCCATGACGTGTGCCGGCTCGTGGCCGGAACCCGAACCCTGGACAATCGCGACCTTGCTGGCATCGACGTTCTTGCGCTTGATCAGCTGGAATTCCGGCATTGCTTCGAGCAGGTCCGGATTGGCGGCGATCACGCCTGCCATGAATTCCGGCACGAAGTTTTCCGGATTGTTGACGAACTTCTTCATGTCATTCCTCTCCCTTGGAATCAGCGATTCAATTCTGCGGCGGTGGGGGTGTAGTCCACGCCATAGTGCTTGCACCAGTCATAAAGGATGGTGGCGATACCGACGATGCCCGGATCGGGCGTGTCGGCGCTACGCTCGCCTACCTGGCTGGCGCGGCCGCGATGGGCGACCAGAGTGCGCGTTTCGTCGATGGCCTTGTCGGCCTCCGCGGTAATGGCGGCGAGCACAGCGCCGAGGTCGGAACCGTCCATTTCCTTCATCTTGTCGTGGATCGGCCAGAGCGCATCGAGCAGCGTCTTGTCGCCGCGCTGCGCCCCGCCGCGGGCAACGATGCCCTCGATCGCGCTGCCGAGCATGTCGGTCAGCTGCTCATAGGTCACTTCAGTCAGGCCCTTGGAGACCATGCCCGCACGCATAAAGCCGGTGCCCCAGATCGGGCCCGAGGAACCGCCGACATGCTTCGAGCAGATCATCGAGATCTTCAGCAGCATGGCGCCGATCGCGCTCTTGTCGATTTCTGGCAGGTCCTTCTTGATGACCTTGAAGCCGGTTGCCAGCGAGGTGCCGAAATCGCCGTCGCCGGCAAGGCCGTCCAGATCGGAGAAATACTTCTCGTTGCGGATCACCGTGTCGCAGGTGATGTCGATGGTCTTCTCGATTTGCTCAAGCGAAATTGCAGACATTACTCTTCTCTCCCTCAAGCTGCCGCTTTGGCGGCCAGCTCACCCAGGTCTTCGATCGTGATGTTGATATTGGGCGCATCGCCCAGTTCGGGAACGACCTTCACCGCTTCGGTGAAGTCCTCGTCCACCGTATAGGTGCTCGTCGTGATGATCGTGGGGATTCCCGCACCGGTCGAGGCGCGCAGACCATTGCGGCTGTCTTCCACCACCATGCAGTCGCTCGCCGGCAGGCGCAGCGTTTCGAGCGCGAGCAGGTAGATTTCCGGATCGGGCTTCTTCTTGCTTACCACATCGCCGGCATGGACGAATTCGAAGGCCGCCTTGCGCTCTGCCCCGAACAGGTCGAGCACGGCATCGATGAATTTCGCGTTTGAGGTGGTGCATACGCCCAGGCGAACACCGGCCGCGCGCGCTTCGTCGATAATACGCAATATGCCGGGGCGGACCGGCAGGTCCTTGACGATCTCGGAAACCAGCGCCGTCTTGGTCTTGTGCAGGGCGAGGATCAGCTCTTCCTTGCCGCCATATTCGGCCACCTTGTCTTCCGGCCATCCGAACTCGTCGAAATAGGCGGTCATGCGCTCCTTGCCGCCGGCGACCAGCAGCATCTTCGCATAGAAATCGACGCTCCATTCGGCGTCGATGCCGAATTCCTTGAACGCCTGGTTGAAGCCGACGCGATGGGCGTCACGCTCGGTATCGACGAGCACGCCGTCGCAATCGAAAATCAGTGCCTTGATCATTTGTAGTGCGCGCTCCCTCAGGCCATTTCGCTCTGGCTTTGGAGGAAGGCGGAACCCTGGTCCGTGCCGCCGAACTTCTCGATGAAGCTGGCGAACAGGGCCTTGCAGGCCTGGTACTGGGCATCGACCACGCGCAGCGGCTCGTAATCGTCTGGATTTGCGCGGTGATAGTCGACGAAGCTCTGTACGAAGACGTGCTTGAGATTGGTCGAGATGTTCACCTTGGCCGAACCGCGGGCGATGGCCTTGGCGAAGGTCTCGTCCGACAGGCCGGTACCGCCGTGCAGCGCCATCGGTGTGTTGGTGGCGGCATTGATTGCGGCGATGCGGTCGAAATCGACCTTGGGCTCACCCTTGTAATAGCCATGTGCCGTGCCGACCGCGCAGGCGAAGGCCGACAGGTCCAGCGCGTCACAGAACTTCTTGGCGTCTTCCGGGTCGGTCAGCACGCTATCCGCTTCGTCGACCACCATGTCGTCCTCGACGCCCATGATCTGGCCCAGCTCGGCTTCCATGCCGACGCCGTACTTCTCGGCAATGTCGCGCACGCGCTTCGACATTTCGAGGTTCTCCTCGAAGGGGAATTCCGAAGCGTCGATCATGATCGAGGTCCAGCCGGCCTTGGCGCATTCCTCGATCATCTCGATATCCTTGCAATGATCGAGATGGAGCACGACGGGCACGGGAGAGTCTTCGGCGACGGTGCGCACCCAGGAAACGATTTCCTTGTGGCTGAAATATTTGATGGTCTTTGCGCTGGTCTGGCAGATGACCGGGGCGTTCAGCCCTTCGGCGGCTTTCACCATTCCCTTCGTCGTATTGTAGTCAACGAGGTTGAATGCGGCGACGGCATAGTGGTTGTCCATCGCGTGACGCAGCAGCGGTTTCATGTTTACCAGCGGCATGGGTGTGCTCCTTAGTTCTTCTGGGTTCCTGCGCGTCTCCCTCGGCGCGAAACCTGTCGAATCGGCTCCATAGCCAGAGAATGTGACGCCTGCCACCCGTCATTGCGTCGCAAAAGCGCAAAATTCGGCAGGAAATCGACCATTCCAGATAGCGATTGACGCTGTGCGGGGCGCATGGCAATCGCCCGCTCCTCATGCGGGTGTAGCTCAATGGTAGAGCAGCAGCTTCCCAAGCTGACGACGAGGGTTCGATTCCCTTCACCCGCTCCAGCCGCTAAGGGCGGATCATGCCCGCATTCTTCCTCTCGCTGCTGCTCTGCGCGCTGGTGACCGCCGCCGGGCGCGAGAGCGTGCGCGTGGCGCGGCTCTCCGGCGCATTGGGAAGCGGGACCGGCCTGCTGTTTGCGGTCGTTGCGAGTTCGGTGCTGTCCTCCGCGCTGGCGGCCTTCCTGGGGAGCCGGATCGCCCCCATTCTCGCCGCCGATGCCAAGCTGATGTTCGTCGCCTTCGCGCTGGGCATTGCCGGCATCGAGCTGGCCCTGCTCAAGCCGCGCCGGGCGCCGGTCGAGCCCACGCGGTCGACGGGCGCGATCCTGCTGGTCCTGCTCGCCGCACAGATCACCGACGCAGCCCGTTTCTGCATTATGGCGATTGCGGTGAGTACTGCGGCGCCGGCGATGGCTGCAGCCGGCGGGGCTGTCGGTAGTGCCGCGGCCCTGATCATCGCGTCGATTGCTGCACGGAACTGGGAGGACAAACTTCCTCTCGCCAAGCTGCGCTACCTGGTCGGGTTCATCCTCGCCATTGCCGGTCTTGTGACGGCAATGTCGGCAAGGGGCATCATCTTCTGATAGGAATGCGGTATGAGCTCTATTGCGATTATCGAATCTACCGACACGGCGGAGATTGCCGACTGGCTCTTCGCGAAACTGTCCTCTGCACTTGCGGGGCAGGAAGGGTCCGTAGCGATCACCGTGCCAGGTGGATCGACGCCTTTTCCCATCCTCGAGGAACTGACCGGGCGAGACCTCGACTGGTCGCGCCTGCAGGTCTGGCCGGGGGATGACCGGCTGGTTCCGGAGGACCATGCAGCCAGCAATACGGGCAAGATCCGCGCCCTGCTCGAACCCGCGGGCGCGCAGGTCATGACACTGGCCGAAGACAGCACGCCGCCACATTTCGCGCTGGCCTGGCTCGGCATGGGCGGAGACGGGCATATCGCTTCGCTATTCCCCAACACCGATCCCCAGGTGGACGATCCTCAGGTGGTACGACGCCTGACCCCCGATCCCTTGCCGCCCGAAGCGCCGTTCGACCGCATCACGCTGACCATTCCCGCTTTGCTCGACAGCGACGAGCTGCTTTTCGTCATTCGCGGGGACGACAAGCGCGCCGTGTTCGATGCCGCCGCGCGCGGGGAGAGCGATTTGCCGATTGCACGGCTTCTCGGGGCGGCCACACAGCCCGTCACATGCTTCGCCTGATTCCGGCAGGGCTGCATCGCCTGCTGTACCGATTTGCCCATCACGTCCGGCGGCTGGCGATCCGCCATGTCTTCAGCGAGATTCATGGCTGTGCCCTCGTGGTGCAGGACGATGACGGGCGGCTGCTCCTTGTCCGGCATTCCTACGGCTCGCGCAGCTGGGTGGTGCCCGGCGGGGGGATGAAGAAGGGCGAGGACCCCTTGGCGGCCGCGCGGCGCGAACTGGCGGAGGAGCTATCCTGCACTTTCGCCGAGGCGAGGCTGGCTGCCATCCAGCAAGATGTATTCCATGGCGTGCCGCATGTCGTGCATGTGGTTGCTGGGACGATTTCCGGCACTGCGCAGCCCGACCGGCGCGAGGTCATGGAAGCGCGCTTCTTCCATCGCGGCGAATTCCCCGCAGAACTGAGTTCCGTCGTGGCGCGCAGGCTCGCGGCGCTGGAGGAATAGCTAGAGCAGGGATAGCTGCGCATCGTCGCGTTTTGGCGCTTCGTCTTTCCTGTCGTTTTCGAGATTGGACAGCGTCAGCCCCATCAGCCGGATCGGCATGGGCAGCGGTAATTCGTCCTCCAGGATTTTGCGGGCAATGGCGGCGAACTGCTGTTTGTCCTCCACGTTCGCCGCCTGCGAGCGCGAGCGTGTGGCGATCTGGAAATCGTTGTATTTGAGCTTGAGCGTTACCGTGCGACCGCGCGCCTTCGCCTGTTCGATCCGTTCCCACACGATGTCGATGATCCGTTCCAGCGTGTCGCGCAATTCCTCGGGGTCGGAAATATCCTCGAAGAAGGTGCGCTCACCGCCGACAGATTTGCGGATGCGATTGGTGCGAACGGGCCTGAGGTCGATGCCGCGCGCGGCGCGAAAGAGGTAATCGCCGAAGCTGCCGAAATGCTGGCGCAGCCATTCGGCATTTTTCGCGGCGAGGTCTGCGCCGGTCTCGATTCCCAGCCGCGCCATTTTTTCGGCGCCCTTGGGGCCGATGCCGTGGAAGCGCCTGACCGGGAGCGACTGAACGAAAGTGGCGCCCTGTCCCGGCTTGATCACGCACAGCCCGTCGGGCTTGTTCTGGTCGCTGGCGAGCTTGGCGAGGAACTTGTTGTAGGAGACCCCGGCGCTGGCGGTCAGCCCGGTGGTCTCGCGGATTTCCTTGCGGATCATTTCGGCGATGCGTGTCGCCGAGCCGATCCCGCGAATGTCTTCGGTGACGTCGAGATAGGCTTCGTCGAGGCTCAAGGGTTCGACATGCGGTGTGTGGCTGCGGAAAATCATGCGGATTTGCTGCGAGACTTCGCGATAGACCTCGAAACGGTGCTTGACGAAGATCAGCTCGGGGCATTTGCGCTTGGCGGTCACGCTGGGCATGGCGCTGCGCACGCCGAACTTCCGCGCCTCGTAGCTGGCCGCGGCAACCACGCCGCGCCCGCCCGCGCCGCCCACCGCCACGGGCTTGCCGCGCAGGTCAGGATTGTCGCGCTGTTCGACGCTGGCGAAGAAGGCGTCCATGTCGACATGGATGATCTTGCGCAGGCCCTGCGGTTCCTCCTCGAAATCCCCATCCTGATCCATTCCAGACATGCGTGCAGGTTAGGCGCTTGGCACGCATTCGTCATCCGGCGGATAACCAACATAAATGTCGGCAAGCGCTTTCCCCGAAGGCCTTGCTTGTCTAGAGGCGCTGCATGTCAAATCCCGCCGCACATTCCGACTCGCTGCCATTGGGCAAGCGCGAGCTGATCGTGCTGCTGGCCCTGCTGATGAGCCTCAATGCGCTGTCGATCGACGCCATGCTCCCTGCTCTGGACGAGATGGCAGCGGAACTGGGCGTGCTCGACGGAAACCGGCGCCAGCTGATCGTTGCGGTCTACACGATCACCATGGGGCTGGGTTGCCTGATCCCCGGCTCCTATGCTGATCGCTACGGGCGCAGGCCGATCCTGCTTTTCTCGCTGATTGCCTATTCCAGCCTCGCGCTGGTGGTGGCGGCGCTGACCCATTTCGAACTGCTCTTGTGGATGCGCGGCATTGCCGGCCTGCTTTCCGCGGGCCTGATGGTCGCTCCCATGGCCATCGTGCGCGATCTTTACGAAGGCGATGCCATGGCCCGGCTGATGTCGACCATCGCCGCGGTGTTCATCACCGTGCCGGTCGTCGCGCCGAGCTTCGGCCAGGCCGTTCTCACCGTGGGCGGGACATGGCACTGGATCTTCGTGATCCTCGCTTTCATTGGCGCGATCGCCGGTGTGTGGGTCTGGTTCCGCCTGCCCGAGACGCTCGCTCCGGAAAAACGGCAGGAGATCATCGTTCCGGTAATCCTGCGCAACATGCATGCCGCGCTCGTGAACCGTCAGTCGATCGGTTATGTTTTCGGCACCATGCTCGTGATGGGCGGGGTGTTCGGCTATGTGAACACCGCGCAGCAGATCTACGAGCAGCATTTCGGGATCGACGCGGACACCTTCCCGATCCTGTTCGGCAGCACGGCGGCGATGATGGCGATTGCCAATATCGTCAATTCGCGCATCGTCATGCGCTTTGGCGCAAGGCGCGTTTCGCATACCGGCGTGCTGATCTTCATTGCCGTTTCCGCGACGCAGGTATGGGCCAGCCATTACCGCGCAGGCGACATCAACTGGTTCCTGCCGCTGACCGCGATCAACCTTGGCCTGCTTGGCTTCCTGGGCGCCAATTTCGGCTCCATTGCCATGCAGCCTTTTGCGCATATCGCCGGTTCGGCCTCCAGCGTGCAGACCTTCTTCCGCATGTTCGGCGCGGCCATGGTCGGCATGCTGATCGGCCAGGCCTATGACGGGACGGCCAAGCCTTTTGCGCTCGCGCTCTTGATCTGTTCGAGCTTGGCGTTGATGTTCGTACTTTATAGCGAGAAGGGACGGCTGTTCCGCCGCCTCAACGTCAAACCTCCCAAGGAGCGTATTGTCCCGTGAGCGAACCGGCACTTTTCGACCTCATCGTCATCGGCGGCGGGGTGAATGGTGCAGGCGTGGCGCGCGATGCGGCAGGGCGCGGGGCGAGGGTCCTGCTGCTCGAAGCAGGGGACCTCGCCAGTGGCACGTCGAGCAAGTCGACCAAGCTGGTGCATGGCGGGCTGCGCTATCTCGAATATCGCGAGTTCGGCCTGGTACGCGAAGCGCTGAAGGAGCGGGACGTGCTGTGGGATATTGCCCCGCATATCGTGCGCCCCATGCGCTTCGTGCTGCCGGTCAGCCGTGCCATGCGCCCGCACTGGCAATTGCGCGCCGCGCTCAAGCTTTACGACACGATCGGCGGCAAGAGCGCCTTGCCCGGATCGCAGGCGATCGAGCTGGCAGAGCATCGCGCGGGTGAGCCGCTCTTCGGGAACATGGCGCGCGGCTTTGAATATTCGGATTGCTGGGTCGATGATGCGCGGCTGGTCGTGCTCAACGCCGTCGATGCGAAGCGCAAGGGTGCGGAGGTCCGGACGCATGAAGCGGTCACCGGGCTTGGTCGAGAGGATGACGGTGATTGGCTCGTCCACACCGCCAAGGGACAGTATCGTGCCAAGGCGGTGGTCAATGCCGCCGGGCTGCAAGTGGACGAGCTGACCGGTCTGGCGGGCGAGAAGCCGCAGTATCGCATTCGCCGCGTGCGTGGTTCGCATATCGTCGTGCCGCGCCTGTTCGAGCACAATTACCCCTACATCTTGCAGCAGCCCGATACGCGGATCTGCTTTGCCATTCCCTATGAGGACAAGTTCACGCTGATCGGTACGACCGATGCCGATCACACCGGCTCGCTCGACACGCTCGAGCCCGACGAGGACGAGATCCGTTACCTGTGCGATGCTGTGAACCGATACTTCACGCGGCAGGTGACCCCCGCGGATATCGTCTGGTCCTATGCCGGGGTGCGGGCGCTGGTCGATGACGGATCGAGCAGGCCCGAAGCGGCAACGCGAGGCTACAAGCTCGTGCTGAGCGAGGAAAAGGCTGGTGCGCCCTTGCTCGGCATCTATGGCGGCAAGATCACCTCCTACCGCCATGTCGCCGAAGAGGTTGTGGACATGCTCGCCAAGCGCCTGCCTGCCCTGTCGGGCGAGGCCTGGACGGGCACCACGCCGCTGCCGGGCGGGGACTTTCCCAAGGATGCTTCCGGCCTGCTGCGCACCGAACTGCGCGCCGAATATCCCTTCCTCGATGATTTCACCATTGGCCGTATCTCGCGCGCCTATGGATTGGACGCGGTTTACTGGCTGGGCGATGCGCAGGGCTGGGACGATCTGGGCCGCAATTTTGGCGCCGGACTGACCGAGGCGGAAGTGAACTATTTGCGCGAAGAGGAATGGGCGCAGACCGCCAAGGACATCCTCTGGCGGCGCAGCAAATTGGGCCTGCACATGGATGCTGGCGAACAGGTCGCATTGAAGGAGTTTTTGGGCGGCTAGGCGTCCGCGCGTTTAACCCGGGCAAGCAACTGCTCGACCTGCACCTGCGCACCCTCGGTCACCTTGAATACCTCCACGGTACCCTTGAACGGCGCGGTGAGCGCATGCTCCATCTTCATTGCTTCGAGTACCAGGAGTCGCTGTCCCGCCTCGACCGCATCGCCCTCGGAGACGTGCACCGCGATCACCCTGCCTGGCATGGGCGCCAGGATGTCGCCATCTGCGGCGGAGGTGGTGCCGGTGCCGCGCGGCTGATGGTGCCGGAATTCGATGACTTCGCCCAAATGCAGCACATGAGCGGGATATGGCCCAGCACCCCGGTAGTCGACCTTGTCCTGAACATCTGTATCCAGGTCGATGTCGTAAGTATTCCCTCGATCGTCTTCGACGATGACCCTGTTTCGCCTGTCGCTGTTTAGGCGGAAGCCTATCGTTCCCTGCAGCAATCGGTCGGCAGGCGTGTCGTGGCGGGTGAATCCCTGAAATTCGAAGGCAATGTCGTCCGCTACGGAGATTGCCATCTCTTTTAGGGGAGTATCGAATTCCGTGAGTTCTTCTGAATGCCGTTCGAGGAAGGCTGTATCGAGCCTTGCTGCCAGAAAATCCGGGTGCAAGACTGCGCGGATAAGGAATGGAAGGTTCGACTTGAGCGGGTAGATCTCGATGCGCGTCAGCGCGGCAACCAATTGACCGACCGCCTGCTGGCGATGTTCGCCGGAGGCAATGACCTTTCCTATCATTGGGTCAAAGTGGGGAGTTACTGTGTCACCGGCCTCATATCCACAGTCGTACCGCCAGCGGTCAAGATTCTCGACCGGCTTGCTGTAGATGAAGGAATCGATCTTCCCCGTGCTCGGCAGGAAGCCTTTGGCCGGGTCTTCGGCATAGAGACGCGCTTCGATGGCGTGTCCCGAAATGGTGATCTGGTCCTGCGCCAGCGGCAGGGATTCTCCGCTCGCCACGCGCAATTGCCATTCGACCAGATCGACGCCGGTGATCTCCTCGGTCACCGGGTGCTCGACCTGCAGCCGCGTGTTCATTTCCATGAAGAAGATGCCGTCGGCCGAGAGAGCTTCGCTGGCATCGGCGATGAATTCGACCGTTCCCGCGCCGACAAAATCGACCGCCTTCGCAGCCCGAACCGCAGCAGAACAGATCGCTTCGCGCGTCTCGGCATCCATGCCAGGAGCGGGCGCTTCCTCGATCACTTTCTGATGGCGGCGCTGGAGCGAGCAATCGCGCTCAAACAGGTGGACGACATTGCCATGCGTGTCGCCGAAGACCTGCACCTCGATATGCCTTGGCGAGGTAATCCACTTTTCGAGGATAACATCCTCGTTGCCGAATGCAGCCTTGGCCTCACGCCTGCAAGATTCAAGATTTTCAAGGAATTGCTGCGCAGCATCGACCTTGCGCATGCCCTTGCCGCCACCGCCCGCCACGGCCTTGATCAGCACCGGGAAACCGATTTTCTCGGCTTCGGCCTTGAGCACGTCGGGTGACTGATCGGCGCCGTCATAGCCCGGCGTGACGGGCACGCCCGCCTCGCGCATCAGTCTCTTTGCTGCATCCTTCAGCCCCATCGCCTCGATGCTTTCGGGCCTTGGCCCGACCCAGATCAGCCCCGCCTCGGTCACCGCGCGGGCGAACTCGGCATTTTCCGACAGGAAGCCATAGCCCGGGTGGATCGCCTCGGCGCCTGCCTCCTTCGCCGCAGCCACGATTTTCTCGCCGCGCAAATAGGACTCGGTGGCAGGCGAGGGGCCGATATTCACCGCCTCGTCCGCCATGCGCACATGTAGCGCGTGGGCATCGGCATCCGAATAGACGGCAATCGTGCGGATCCCCATGGCGCGCGCGGTGCGGATCACCCGGCAGGCAATCTCCCCGCGATTGGCAATGAGGAGCGAGGCGATCATGCCGATTCCGGGGGTGGCGTCGGTTTGGGGTTGGCCGGGGGATTCGCAGGCCGCACTTCCTCGTCGCGCAAGGGCGTTTGCGGGATCGGCGCGGGCGGGGCTTCCATGCGTGCCATGATCATCATCTCCCCTCTCGTCCAGCACGGCATCTTTTCGACCGGGTCAGGCTTGCGGAGGCTCTCGAAGAAGGCGGCGCGCACATGGTTCAGCTTGGCGAGCTTGGAGGTGTGCACGCGATGGTCCCAGGCATGTTCGCCCAACTCGCGGACCTCGCGGCCGATCGCACCGTAGATGCGCGCAGCGGAGATCACCGCCCAGCGATGGCGAAAGCGCAGCCGTGCCGCGCCGAGCCGAGCCGCCGCCTCATGCTGTTCGGCAAGGTCGACCAGCCGCTTGGCCAATTCGGCAAGCTTGGCGCGGTACATCGGCTTCATGTGCTGGCCGGGCGGGATGTCCATTTCGGCGAGCCATTCCAAGGGCAAATAGCAGCGACCCGCGGCGTCATCCTCCCAGATGTCGCGCGCGATATTGTTGAGCTGGAAGGCGAAGCCAAGGTCGCAGGCCCGGTCCAGCGTATCGTGATCGTCGGCAGGAACGCCCATCACGCGCGCCATCATCACGCCGACAGCCCCCGCGACATGGAAGCAATAGCGCATCAAATCCGCCTCACTGCGCGGACGCCATCCGGCAGCGTCGAGCGCGAAACCGTCAATCACGTCATCGGCCATTTCGCGCGTCAGCCCGCATTCGGCGGCCACCTGCCCGAAAGCGTCGAATGCCAATTCGGCAGTCGGCTGGCCGTCCAGCGCGCGGTGGGTGAGCACGCGGATCGCCTCGACCCGGTCCCTCGCATTGCTGTTATCGAGCGTCAGCGTGCCGCCATGGTCCTGCCCGTCGGCAATATCGTCGCAGCGGCGGCACCAGGCATAAAGCAGGTGCGCACGCTCGCGCGTGGTGCGGTCGAACAGCATGCTTGCTGCGGCAAAGCTCTTGCTGCCCTGCTCGATACTCTGTCGTGCCTTCTCTACCAACACGGCCCGCGACCGGCCGCCGCCGCTCTGGCGCGGTGTCTCGCGCAGATGCCGCGAGGGCGTGAGTGTGCGCTCGCGCTTGCTCCCGAGCTTGCCCTGTCGCGGCGGCCTCACAGATCTTCCTTGCGCATTTGCAGTACGTTCGTGGCGGGCGTGAAATTGGCCATCTTGTCCAGCAATTCGGGCAGGGTCGGCGCAGCGATCACGATGCCGCGATGCGCCTCGCGCACGAAGCCGGTCTCTGCCATTTTGCGGTTGAAGGCGAGCAGCATGTCGTAATAGCCGAAGGCGTTGAGCAGGCCGACGGGATTGGCGTGATAGCCGAGCTGTGCCCAGCTGACCGCCTCCCAGAGCTCATCCATCGTGCCCACGCCGCCGGGCAAGGTGATGAACCCGTCCGACAGATCGGTGAAGGCCTGCTTTCGCTGGTGCATGCCCGGGACGACGTGCAGCTCGGTGCAATTACGGTTGGAGAGTTCGTGGCTTTCCAGCGCCTCGGGGATCACGCCGATCACCTCACCGCCTTCGGCCAGCGCTCCTTCGGCCAACGCACCCATCAGCCCGACCTTGCCGCCGCCATAGACGACGCCAATGCCTTGTTGTGCGAGGGTGGAGCCGACCTCCCTCGCCAATTCCAAGAAATGCGGCGCCGGCGAGGCGGAGCCGCAATAGACGGCGAGTCGATCAAATCGGCGCGACATGCCGTGCTTCTAGCGCGACAAGTCCCCCACCATAAGCCCTGCCGTGGCCTTTGCGCTGCCGACGACCCCGGGAATGCCCGCGCCGGGATGCGTTCCCGCGCCGACGAGGTAGAGATTCTCGATCACATCGTCGCGATTATGGCCGCGGAACCACGCGCTTTGCGTCAGTACCGGCTCGAGGCTGAAGGCGCTGCCGAGATGGGCGTTGAGATCGCTGGCAAAGTCCTTGGGCGCATAATGGAAGCTGGTTACGATCCGGTCATGGATATCGGGGATCAGGCGGCGGCCAACTTCGTCGAGCACACGCTTTTCCAGCTCGGGACCAACCTTGTCCCAGTCGACCGCCAGCTTGCCGAGATGGGCGACGGGTACCAGTGCATAGAAGGTGCTTTTGCCCTCCGGCGCCATGCCCGGATCGGTCACGGTCGGGTGGTGGAGGTAGATCGAAAAGTCTTCCGGCAGGACGCCGCGATCGTAAATGTCCTCCAGCAGTCCTTTGTAGCGCGGGCCGAACAGGATCATGTGGTGCGGGATGCCCGGCCATGTGCCCTCGATCCCGAAATGGACGACGAACAGGCTGGGCGAGAAGGTCTTACGCGCGAGGCTCTTGGCATAGGCCTTGCCACGCTCGCTGCCTCCCAGCAGGTCGCGATAGGAATGCATGATGTCGGCATTGCTGGCCACCGCATCGAAACGCTGCGACCAGCCCGACTTGCAATGCACGGCAGAGGCGCGTTTGCCTTCGGTCTGGATGCGCGTGACGGGATCGCCGACGCGCATGGTTCCGCCGAGCCGTTCGAAATGGCGCACCATGCCGGCGATCAGGCGGTTGGTGCCGCCGCGCGTCCACCACACGCCGCCATCCTTCTCCAGCTTGTGGATCAGCGCGTAAATGCTGCTGGTCTTCATCGGATTGCCGCCGACCAGCAGCGTGTGGAAGCTCAATGCCTCGCGCAATTTCTCGTTGCGGACGAATTTGCTGACGATCGAATAGACGCTGCGCCAGGCCTGGTGCTTCATCAGCGCGGGCGCGGCCTTGATCATGTCGCGGAAGTTGAGGAAGGGCACATTGCCCATCTTCAGGTAGCCTTCCTCGTAGACTGCAGCCGAATAGTCGAGGAACGCCTCGTAACCGGCGACATCGGCGGGATCGAGCTCGGCGATTTCCTTGCGCAGCGCCGGATCGTCATTCGAATAGTCGAAATTGGTCCCGTCGGGCCAGTTGAGCCGGTAAAAGGGCATGACCGGCATCAGCTCGACATCGGCAGCCATGTCGTGGCCGGTCAGCTCCCACAATTCCTTCAGGCAATCGGGGTCGGTCACCACGGTCGGCCCGGCATCGAAAGTGAAGCCGTCTTTCTGCCAGAAATAGGCGCGGCCGCCGGGCTTGTCGCGTGCTTCGACCACCGTGGTGGCGATGCCGGCAGACTGCAGGCGAATGGCGAGCGCCATGCCGCCGAAACCGGAACCGATCACGCAGGCCGTGCGCCCTTCTGCGGAACTCATGGGAGGAAATCCTTCTGTCTGTCGAGCAGGGGAGGCCTGCTGGAAAAGAGCGCGCCCAGCGCGCTACCGATGCCCACGGGCGGGCGGCCCACAAGGATGCGCACCTTGTCGGCCAATGTGGTGCGGCCCGAGTAAAATCGTTCGATCAGCGGCTCAGGCAGGCGGTAGAAGCGCTGGAAGATCTTGAAACGCTGCTCGGGCTTGGCCGCGCCGAACAGCATGGAGCCGAGCAGGCGGTAGAAGCCCATGCGGTTCCAATGCTGCCGAGCGCGCGCCTCCATCATCACCGAAAGCTGTTCTCCGGGCAGGTCGGCATCTTCGGCTATGGCGAGCGCGGTTTCCACCGCAAAGGGCAGGGTGTAGCTGGTAAGCGGATGGGTGAAGCCGCCGCGTGCGCCCACCGTGGCCACACCGTCGATCCGGTGGGCGGCCTGGAAGCGTGCGAAATTGCCGCCGGTAATGACTGGCAGGACGCCGGTTTCGAAGCCCTCGATCGAGCCGTCCCAACCATGTTTGTTGCAGTAAGCATCGATCCGCGAAGACAGCGCCGAACGGTCGAGGAGGGGCGTGTCCTGGTAATAGGTGTCCTCGATGAAGAGGTCGTGCGAGCCGATCGGCAAGAGGTAGACGAAGCGGTATCCGCCCAGCTGGGCAACGCGCGCGTCCATGATCACCGGCCGAGCAATGCCGTGCGCTGCGGCGGTTCGCAGATGACGGCCCATGAAGACCTGCCAGCCGCCGGTCAGGTCACCCGTGGGGGCAAAGCCGCGCGCATCTATCACGCTGCGAGCGGTGATCCGAGTGCCGTTGCGCAAGCTCACGCCTTCGGCATCGAGCTGGGCCACTTCGCGCCTGAGCACAACCGAATCTTCGGGCAGTTCGCGCATCAGCGCCGCAGCAAAATCGCTTGATCTGATCGAGTGATAGGGCGTGGAGAGCTGGCGGCGATAGCCAGGAAAGGCAACGTGATTGCCACCTTCCCAGCTGACCTTGCGGATCGGCGAAATCAGCTCCTCGCCTTGCGCGGTCAGGTCGCTGCCAAACCAGCTCCAGCGATGATTGCCCCCCAACGCTGGACCCGCCTCGATCAGCCGCACCGAGACTTCGGGGCGATAGCGGGCGAGGGCGAGGGCAATCAGACCGCCCGAGAGGCCTCCGCCGACAATGGCAATATCGCAAGTGCGCCCGCTCATGGTTAGGCCTTAGCGGATTGCAGGTGTGGCGCAATCATGCCCGCAGGTCCGTATCGTGGAGGAACGGCCGCGCCGGCTTGCCAGCTGACAAAACTGCTCCAGTATGCGCATCCATGAAGGTTCTATACCCGCATCGGCGCGCCATCATCGCTTCGCTTGCCACTTTCGTGCTGGCAGTTGCGATCCTGTTCGCCATGGACCGCCCGCCGATCTGCGAATGCGGGACGATCAAGCTGTGGCACGGCGTGGTGCAAAGTTCCGAGAACAGCCAGCATATTACGGACTGGTATGCTCCCAGCCATTTCACGCATGGCTTGATCATGGCGGGCGTGGCCTGGCTGCTTTGGGTCAAATGGGGCCTGTTCGGCGGCAAGCCGCAGCAATGGGCGCTGCCGATTGCCGTGTTCGTGGAGGCCGCATGGGAGATCGCCGAAAACACGCCCATGGTCATCAACCGCTATCGCGAAGTGACGATCAGTTGGGGCTATTCGGGTGACAGCATTCTCAATTCAGCTGCCGATATCGGCTGGATGACGATCGGCTTCCTTATTGCCCTGCGACTGCCATGGTGGGCGAGCGCCGCGCTGGGCATCTTCCTGGAATTGCTCGCACTTGCGGTAATTCGCGACAACCTCACGCTAAATGTGATAATGTTGTTGTTTCCGGTGGAAGCTATTGCCGAGTGGCAGGCTGCCGGCTGATCCGGAACCGCTTGGCCGGGCAAGGGTTTGCTCGATATGACATTCAGAACCGCGGCCCTTGCCGCCGCCATTTGTGCAAGCCTTCCCGTCCCTGCTTTTGCGCAGGATAGCCAGATCGATACCGCGCCCGCAGACCCCTATGCCGATACGGTATTCTCCGGCGACTATATCAGCGTCGGTATCGGCGCCGTGCTGAGCCCGTCCTATTCGGGTTCGAACGATTATGTCGTCTCGCCCCTGCCGATCGTGCAAGCCTCATTCGGCGGGATCGACCTGAACCCGCGGCCGGCGGGTCTCGCCGTGGATTTCGTTTCGGATTCGGGGAAAGGGCCGGGCTTCGATCTGGGAATTGCCGGACGCTTGCGGGCCGATCGTGCGCAGCAGATCTCCGACAGCGTGGTCAAATCGTTGGGCGAACTCGACCGCGCAGTGGAACTGGGCCCGACGGCGGGCATCAGCTTTCCGGCCGTCTTCAACCCCTATGACAGCGTCACGATTTCGACCGACGTGATGTGGGATGTCGCGGGCGCGCATGATGGCATGGTGATTGCCCCGTCTCTTGCCTACTTCACGCCGTTGAGCGAGGCCGTGGCAGCGTCGCTGACCTTCAGCGCGCAATATGCCGATGGCGATTTTCACGATTACTATTATCGCGTCACGCCGGCGCAGAACCTCGCCACGGGTGGAGTTCTCCCCGCATTCGAGCCGCAGGGCGGAGGCTTTACCTCGGCCGGGGTGAACCTGCTGCTGGGTTTCGATCTCGATGGCAATCTCGCCAATGGCGGGCTCGGCCTTGTCGCGATCGTCGGATATTCGCGCATGCTCGGCGATGCCAAGCGGACGCCGTTCACCAGCGTGCGCGGCAGCGCCGACCAGTTTCTCGGCGGCCTCGGCCTCGGCTATACCTTCTAGCCTTCGCAGCCCCTCCCCCGTAACCATATTGCCCCATCCGGCGAAGGATTGGGAAAGAGGGGGATAGACATGCCACTTACCGCCAAACGTGCCGCCCAGCTTGTGGCGCTCGCAATGCTCGCCACCGTTGTCACACAGCTTGTCTATATGGGGCTCGATGCCGGCGGGAAGTCGCATATCGCCTATCCCATCTGGCGGACCGAAGCGGTCATCGCGCTGTTCGTCGCGGTGCTGGGCCTCGTGCTGGCGAGGACAAACGCATTGGTCGGCGGAGCGATCGCCACGGGCGGCATCTTCAACCTGTTCCAGACGGGTATGGGCCTGACCATGTTCTACCAGCTTGGCTATGGCGGGGAGGGACCGCCCGATCCGGCCTTCTTCCCCGTGTTGAACTTCTCCTTCTTCCTCTATTTCGCGGCCAAGGCGGCATTCGGTATTGCCGGGATTGCACTGGGCATGGAGCTTTGGCGCAGCCACGGCGGAGCGTGGAAGTTTGCCGGATTGCTGGCGGCGCTGACCGGACTGGTCGCCCTGGCGCTCAACCTTGGGGCGATGAGCATGGGCATGGGGCTCGTCTTCTATGCAGGCGGCGCGGGCACGGCAGCGGCGGTATTCCTCGCTGCGGCGCTGTTTCGCTTCGATCCAGCCGAGAGTTGATCAGCTGGGGCTGAGGCTCTTTTCGCGCTGCGGATAGACGTCGAAAGTCCGTCCGCGCACGGTGATCGTCTCGCCCTTGAAGCCGAGCACGTCCATGTCACGGGCGCGGTGGCCGGTGATGATCGCCGTGTCCCCGGCCGAAGCATGCTCCGATCCAAAACCGGAACGCGATGCCACGATGGGCGGCGCCAGGTCGACTTCCCACATGCTGCCATCGCTATCGAGCAATTGCAGGTGCATGTGAGGATTGCCGAAGCTGATGCTCTGGATCGTGCCGGAGAGCCGGCTTTCCTGGTTCTGGGTCCAGCCCCAGCCGTGATGCGCCACGGCAAGCCCGGGGATGGTGGCCAGCGTCACTGCGCCGGCACAGATTGCGATTGTTGCCTTCCTCATGGAATGGTCTCCTCTCACGCCCCCTGGGCACCCTCATAGCACAGTTGAGCGTGAGAGGAGTAGCAGCGCCTCAGAGCGAGGCGGTATTGGCCTCGATCAGCGCCACGGCCCGAGAAATCGCTTCGGCCTCGGCCAGTTCGCCCGACAGGATCTGGTTACCCATTTCGAGCAATTCGCCGCTGATCACCGTGCCGGTCTCGGCCTCTTCCTCGATCGCGATGCCGCCATTGCTATTGGCAACTGCATCCCATTGGGCGCGCACCGCCGCCCAGTAGTCCTCGGTTGCCGCCCAATAGGTATCGGCGGCAGAAACGTCGTAATCATCGAAATGGGTATAGGTGTTGAGGACATATTCCTGCACCACCGGCTCCGCTTCGCCCGTGGCGAGGTCCATCTTGGTGTTGTCCTGCCAGTGGATCCAGCCATCGGGCGTCAGTTGGTGGCGATTGATCGCGGTGTAGAGGTCGTAGACCGGATGGCGCACGGCATCGCGGCGGGCGAGCGGGCGCTGGGTCCAGTTGCTGCGCCAGCGCGAAACGCCATTCGTTTCGGTCCATTCGCCCCAGCCGGCATAGCGCGGGCTGTCATCCACCTGCCAGACGGTCTGCGCCCAGCGGCCATTGCGCATGCGTTCGGGCACGTCCTCCCATTCCCAGCGATTGGGCCCTGCATAAGCGAGGATGCGGGCGGGTTCGTATTCCCAGTCCTGCCGCCAGTGCTTGATGACCATGGGAGCGTCCTCAGGCCCGACGACGAGCAGGTGCTGCAACACGATACGGGTGCCGGTGTCCTCGATCACGCGGACGGATTCGTAGCCGCCGGAGATCTTGCGATCGAGCGGCTCGTAACCTTCGCGCCAGGGCGTCGATTCCTGCATGTCGAAGCGCACATTGTAGTCGCCCGCCATGGCCAGGATGATCGCACGGTCAGCCTCGAACTTGGCCTGTTCCTCGGCCTCGCCCACTTCGGGGATCGGTCCGTCGGCAAGGGCGGGGCTTGCGGGAATGGCCAGCCCCAAAAGGGCCAGTGCGGCAATGGTCTTGATCGTCTTCATGGTGAGGGTCCCTCTCGTGTTAAAAGCGGTAGCTGAGCGAGACGGAGCCATTGCGGCCGGGGCGGGTATAGGCCTCGGTCACGCTGGACGTGGCGGACAGGCCGCGCACATCCGACCAGTAGGCATAGGTCTCGTCGAACAGGTTGAAGATGCCCGCACGCAGCTTGAGCGCGTCGGTCAGGGCGTAGAATGCGGTCACGTCGAAAACGGTGAAGCTGCCCGGACGGAAGCAGTCAGTGCTGCACGTGCCGGTCGTGTCTTCCAGCGACTTGCGGGCATTGTGGATTGCGGAAAGCTCGATTCCCGCACGGCCCGAAGGAGCGCGCCAGCCGATCCCGCCGACAATCTCGAACGGATCGATCGAGCCGAGCGGCATGGTTCCGCCGGAAGGATCGTGGACATCGCCATCGGCCACGGCCAGCGCGGCGCGCAGGTAAAGCCCATTGGCGAAATCGTATCGCGCCTTGGCTTCGAAGCCTTCCACCGTCACGTCGTCGAGATTGACGAACTGGTAGATCGCCGGATCGCTGGGCGTGAAGCTGCCGCCGACTACGGCCTGGTCGATGAAGTCGTCATATTCGGCGCGGAAAGCGGTGAAGCTCAGCTGGGCATTGTCCCAGTTGAAGCGAATGCCGCCTTCATAGCTGGTGCTGCGTTCCGGCCCGAGATCGGGATTGGGTGCGGAGGTGTATCCGAAGGCCAAATTCTCGAAGAAATTGTTGACCTGGCTCGGCGTCGGGGCGCGGAAGCCTTGCGCATAATTGGCGAACAGCAGCACGCCATCCGCAACGCGTGCCGTGGCGCCGATCTTGGGTGACAGGCGGCTATCGCTCTGGCCCGATCCGGTGAAGGTCGGCAAAAGCGGGTCCGCCGTCGGGTCGAGATCGTAAAAGTCGAAACGCAGCGCCGGATAGATGGTGATCGTACCATCGGCGAAGGCGATCTCGTCCGCCACATAGATACCGCCGAGCATGAAATCGGTCTTCGGGAAGGCACGCGTGGGAAAGACTTCGCCCGTGGGCGGTTCGACGCCGTCGCGCAGGCCTTCCTGCCTTGTCCAGCTGAAATCCCCGCCTACGGCGATCGTCTGTGAGATATTTCCGCTGTCGATGGAGCTGCGGGTTTCGGCCACGAAGCCCCAGACCTCGTTCTCGAAGGTGTTGAGCCGTTCGCGGTCGGGGCGCGGTGTGGAGGACACTTCGCTGCGGTCCTCATCGGTGAACTGCACGTCCTCGCCATCCTGCCAATATGCGGCGAGATGCGCGTAATCGAGGAAGCCTTCGTCCGAACTTTCCCATGTCCAGTCGAGAGAGACGCGACTGCGCTCGCTGCTGTCGTCGGCGGTCAGACTGTCGACGATCCAGCTGGGCGAGGGGCCGAACAGGAAGGCCGGGCCTTCTCCGGTGAGCACATCGCTATGCAGCTCGCTGGCATAATATTCGCCTGTCAGGCGAAGGCGATGACCGCCATCCTCCCAGACCAGCTTGCCGAGCAGTGCGTCGGAAGAACCGTCCTGCGGATTGGGCAGGGTGCGCGTGCTGCCGATTCCGCCGACGCTGCCCTGATTGTCCAGCTCCTCGAAATCGCGGCGCGAATAGGCCAGCATGGCGGACAGGTTCCCGCTGCGCCCGGCCAGCGCCACTGTCTCGGCAAATTCCTGGTCGGCGGAGGAATATTGCGCCGTGGCGAAGCCGCCGAAAATGGCATCGCCCGCGATCAGGTCGACCGGGTCGCGCGTTGTGAAGCTGACCGCGCCGGCCAGTCCGTCGCTGCCATAGAGTGCCGAGGCGGGGCCACGCAGGATCTCGACCGACTTGACCAGCGACAGGTCCGAATAGCCGCCGCGTCCCGAATCCTGCGCGCCGAAGGAGAAGCCCTGCGGACTGCGAATGCCATCCACCTGGATCAGCACGCGATTGCCGCCGATCCCGCGAATGGTGAACTCCTCGTTCCGCGCACGCCCGGTCGTGCCCAGAGCCGCTCCGAAGCGGGCAGGGGCGCGGCGCACCGAAACGCCCGGTTCGTATTTCACGAGGTCCTTGATGTCGGTGACCATCTCGTCGGCGATCTCTTCCGCCTCGATCACGGTGACCGTGGCCGGTGCCTCTTCCTCGGGCACCGGAATGCGCGTTGCGGTCACGGTGATGGTGGAAGCGAGCGGCTCGATCAGCCCGTCCGCATTGTCGGCTGCGCGTGAGCCCTGTGCGTGCAGCGCCATGGCCATGGCCAGAGAAGCGCAGAGAGGTCGCGCAATGCGCTGGTGCGATCCCAGCCCATAGCGTTTCCACCTGCTGCAATAGCGCGGCTTGTCGATCCCGTTTCCCGTCATTTCGATCCCTTAAATGCAAATGCGAATGAGTCGCATTCCTAATAAGAGTCCAAGTTCAGTCAACAGGGTTTTTGCGAAAGATTCTCAAATAGGGCCGCGGTTTCAGGGAAAGCCGCGAATTCACAAAGGGTTGCGCGGATGGAAAAAGGGGCGGCCCGGCAGGCCACCCCTTTCCCTTTTCATCGCGCTTGCAGGCCCTGTCAGGCGGCTTTCTTGCCCGACATGGCATGGACATCCGCGGCGCCGAGACGCTGGCCGCCAATGGCCCAGTCGCCCTGTTCGACTTCCATGATGCGAACCCAGGTCACCGGGCGCATGGCTTCGCCTTCGACGGCCACCATGGCTTCGGTCACATTGCTGATCAGCTCTTCCTTCTGAGCCGGGGTGAAAACGTCCTTGATCACGTCGATGGTAACGAGAGGCATATTCTTTCTCCTGTGAGTGTTGGTCTGTTCAATCATTCAATCGGTCACTTCCGATGTTCAGGAGATACGGCGACTTTTCCCGACAAGCTTGACCGCCGCGTGAAGATGCATGACCATTTCATGAAGATTGCGTGGGGGAACGCAGGTTTGGCCAATCCGGGTGCCGTCATCTACCGCTGCGAGCAGCTTGAGCTCGACCCGACGCGCTTCGAATTGCGCGATGAAGGTGAGCGTGTGCATGTCGAGCCGCAAGTCCTCTCCCTGCTCCTCCTTCTCGTCCAGAACCCCGATCGCATGGTCAGCAAGGACGAGCTGGTCGAGAAGATCTGGGACGGACGCTTCATTTCCGATTCCGCCATTGCCGCGCGGATGAAGGCAGCGCGCAAGGCCATCGGTGACGATGGCAAGGCGCAAAGGCTGATCCGCACGATTCATGGCAAGGGCTTCCGCTTCATCGGACAGGTGAGCATCGAGGCAACTGGCCTTCCTGGCGCCGCTGTGCAGTCGGCGCCCCAACCTGCTGACCTGTCACCCATGCCCGTGCCCGACTTGCGGCAGGGACGCCCATCCATCGCCGTCCTGCCCTTCCGCCTGGTAGGCGAGTCCGGTCCGCACGACATTATCGCCGATGCCCTGCCCGAGGAGTTGATCGGTGACCTCGCCCGGCTGCGCTGGCTGTTCGTGATCGCGCGCGGATCGAGCTTCCGCTTTCGTGGACCCGATGCGGATGGCCTCACTGCCGGGCGTGCGCTCGGCGTGCGCTATTGCCTGACCGGTTCGGTCGAGCGCAGCGGGCAGGAAGTGGTGGTCAATGTCACGTTGGTCGACGCGGGCGATGGCGGCGTGGTGTGGAGCGAGCGCTTTCGCGGCGGGTTGGGCGAGCTGGCGCAAATGCGCGCCGAGATCGCCACATCCACGCTCAACAATATCGCAGTCGAAATCCCGGCTAATGAGGTGCGGCTGGCACGCGGGAGGCCGACCACCGAACTCGACAGCTGGTCCGCCTTCCATCTCGGCCTCGATCACATGTACCGCTTCAACAAGGCAGACAATGCGCAGGCGGCGCAGCTGTTCAGCCATGCGCTGGAGCGCGACCCGTACTTTGCACGCGCCATGGGCGGGCTCTCCTTCACCCACTTCCAGGATGCCTTCCTGCAATATGGCGGCGATGCCCGGGCCGAGATCGAAATGGCGCGCGAGCTGGCCCGGCGCGCGGTCGAATGCGATCGGCTCGACCCCTTCGCCCATTTCAACCTCGGTCGCTCGTCCTGGCTCGACGGCAGGCTGGAGGATTCAATCGACTGGTTCGACCGGGCGACGGCGATCAGCCCCAGCTTCGCGCAAGGCGTCTATAATCGCGGCATTGTCGGCGTGCTGGCGGGCAAGGGCGAGAAAGGCGACCGCGACCTTGCAACCGCGATCGAGCTGAGCCCGCTCGATCCCATGTCCTATGCCATGCATTCCTCGCGCGCGCTGGCGCAGGTGCAATTGGGCAACCCGGAGCGGGCGGCGGATTTGGGCGCAAAGGCTGCGCTGATGCCCGGCGCGCACAAGCATATCGACCTCGTCGCGGCGATCTGCGCCCACCTTGCCGGCAAGAAGGAGGAGGCCGCTTCGTGGCTGGCGCGGATGCGAGGGCGCGATCCCGAAATGAGCGCCGAGAAGTTCTTCCGCTCCTTCCCCTATGCGCCCGGTCCTGCGCGAGAGCCGATCGAACGCGCCTTGCGCGAGCTCGGTCTCTAATCCTCGCCGGCAATCCGGGTAAGCATTTCTTCCGCCGCATAGGGCGCGATCAGTTTCGCCGCACGGTCCCACCCGGCATGAAGCCAAGTGTCCTGCGCAGCGCGGTCCGCGGGCAGGATCACCGGCATGGTCTCGCGGCCGATATTGCGCAGGGCCTCATTGGCCTTGCAGGTGAGCAGGGCGAAGGTCGGCACCTCGCTATCCTTCCACACGCCGGCAAAGGCGAAGATGCGCTGGTCCGCGCAGGCGAAGTAATGCCGGTTGCGCCGTCCCTCGACATCGATCCCCTGGCCCCATTCCATGAAGCTGGTCGCGGGTACGAGGCAGCGGAACTCGCTATTGCGCAAATTTCCGATCCAGAAGGGACTGTCGACATTGCGCACCGAGGTTACACCGCGCGTCGGATCTCCGGCAGAAGGCGGTGGGGGCACGCCCCAGATGCGCGGCACCATGCGGTGCTGTCCGCGCGTGGTCCTCGCCCCGGCGATGAATTCGCGCCCTGCAGTGATGATTGGTGCGAAATTGCCCGGTGCGACATAGCCGCCCGCCCATGGGTCGTTCCCCGCCCAGCAGTGGAAAGCGCGCGTGATCGCGGCGGCATCGGCATCGAGGCGGTAGAGCTGGGTCATGCGCGGCCGCGTTAGCGGGGCGGGGTCAGGCGAGCCAGAAGTCTATTTCTTGCCAACTGCCATTTCAGCCACGGCGACAAGCGTCTGCAGCGCTTGCATATGCTTGGCGAAAGCCTTGCGGCCGGTACGAGTGAAGCGGGCCCAGGTGCGCGTGCGGCCATCCACCGGAGACTTGCTGAGCTTGATATAACCCGCCTCCGACAAGGCCGAGAGATGCTTGGAAAGCACGGAATCGCTGACTTCGGTGATCTCGCGGAGCCGGGCGAATTCGGCCTTCTCTGCATTGGCAAGGACGGTTGCGATCTGCAGCCGCGCGGGCTGGTGCAAATGCGGATCGAGCTCGAGCTTGGGCGGTTTCAATTGTCCGCTCCCAGTTCACGGCGGAACAGGCGCAGCCATCCTGCGCTGCCCGATACGCCGAGTAGGAAGGCGGTCGCGATCACGACATAGTGCAGCCAGTAGTCCACGCCGGCATGGAACAGTTCACGCTGCAACACGATCAGACCAATCATGGCCATCCCGCAGGCAAGTGCGAATGCCCCTGAGGGTTTGAGAATATTGGGCGCGGTGATGGACAGGCCGTCACGTCGCCTGTCCCACGCGATCAGCAGGACTGCGCCGAGCACGTAGGCGATGCCTCCGACAAGGCCGAAGGGTTCCTGCACAATCGGCAGCGTTGGCGGAATGGCGAAGAGCAGCCCGGCAAAGAAATGGCGGGTGGGCGGGAATGTATAGTCTGCCGCCATTTTCCTGCGTGCCGCATCGGACTGGGCGAGCGCTGCCCGCGCTTCGTCGGGGGTGGGAATATCACTGCTCATGGCACCTCACTTTCCAATATGGAAAGTCGTTAGGAGCAACTTTCCAGTTTGGCAAGTCATAATTTTCCAAAGTGGAAAGTCGTCGGTTCTTGTCGTGCTGCACGATCTCGCGTTAGGCTGGCGCGCAAGAGGAGAGCCGCCATGCATACCGTCATCGTCAAGTACCAGCTGCCAGAGGCGCGGTCGCGCCAGGCCATGTTCGATGCCTTCACTGCAGCGCAAGGCCAGTTTGCATCGCTGCCCGGTCTCGTGCGCAAGTATTTCTGTTATGACGAGGTCGCGCATTGCGGACACAGCGTCTATCTGTGGCAGACGAAGGAACAGGCAGAGGCATTCTTCGGCCCGAAATTCGTCGCAACCATGCAGGACAAGTTCGGCGCGACGCCCGAGATTTTCGGGGTCGATACCGTGCTCGTCGTCGATGGCCCCGCAGCCTGAGGCGATGAGTTTGGAAGCGAACACTCTTTCAGGCGATATGGCGGTGCGCACGCTGTTCGACAGCGCGCCGCCTCTGGCCGATGTGCTGGCCGATACGGGCGATCGCAATTGCGCGCTTGCAGCGCGTTTCGAGGCGAAATCGGCGCATCGAGATTATTTGCTGCGCGCCCTGCGCCTGTCCGCGCAGCTCGGCCCGCAGCATGCGCGGCTGCGCTTCTGGGTCGATGGCGCGAAAACCGGTGATGCAGAGACGCTCAAGCTCGTGCGTTCGGTGTGGGAGGAAGACAGCTTCCCCTCCTGGACAGGGCGAGAATGGGGCGACAAGGAGATATCCATCGTCATCGGCCAGCTCGAGGCGATTGACGAGGAGCTGGCGATTGCGGCGGCGCGCTATATCCGCCCCCACCTGCTGGCTATCGAACAACCGCTGGCGATTGCCCTTGGCGTGTTTGCCGGCCGCTATGCCTATTCCGCCTTCGGTATCCATTGCGACGTGCATCTCGAACGCGTGCTGCATTTCCATGCCGGGCCGGGCGCCAAGACCCTGCTCGTCTGGCCCGACAAGAACGACGTGCAGGGCCTGATCGGCAAATTTCCCGATGACGAGGCGCTGGAGACGGCGCAGTCCCTCAATGCCGAGGCGGGTGACATGCTGTCGGTTGTCTCGCCCACGCATCATATCGGCTCCGCCCCTGAACCCTGCACAAATCTCTGCCTGCTCTTCACCCGCTTCAAACCGATGGAGATGCTGGTCGATCTGGCCCGCGAACTGAACTGGTGGCGGCGCGACGGGCTCGATAGCGAGACCAACTTTGCCGTGGATCCTGTCGCCTACCTGCCCGAGGCATGGCGACAGCAAAGCATGGCGCGCGTGATGGAAGAGGCCATGTGGCTGAAGCGGCTGGCATCGCTCTCCAATGGCGGGCTGGCTGCCTCGCCGCTACCCCGCAAATGGATCCCTGCGCGCGGCCAGCTGGTGCGGCTGGCTGCACCCGAAGTCTTCCCGCTGCTTTTTGCCGAGAGCTTTGGCCAGACCGTGATGGCAGCGCGCGGAAAGCTGCGTCCGCTGCCTGACCACAAGGGGCTGCTGGCTTGGTGCGAGGCACTGGCGGCAGGCGAGACCATGGAGGCCGACGAGCTGCTGACCGGCCCCTTTTCGCGCGACGGCACGGCGCAGGCGGGCTTCGTCCTGCAATGGCTGCACCAGAGCGGCGCTATCCGCTTCAATCGGGCCTAGCGCTGCTCCTCGACAAGAGCTCCGCTGGGGCCTAGGTTGCGACTCATCCCCGGGGAGCCAGCTACTGGCTGAGAGGTGTGGGTATGCTCCACACGACCCGTCGAACCTGAACCCGTTAGCACGGGCGGAGGGAAGGGTGGCTCGGCAATGCGGCGCCGCCCGTTCTCCCGCCAATCGGAGAGGAGCGTGCACATGGCCAATATGGATGACATCCCCGCCTGGATTGCCCTGTTTACGGGGCTTTACGCGCTCGGCGCCGCAATCGGAGAATTGCGCTCGCCCGGGAGCTGGGCCGCCATGCTCGACGGGTTCGAGCGGAACGAGGCTTTGCGCTTCCTCACCGGCATCGTGTTGCTGGCGCTGGGCGCGGCGATCTACCTCGTCAATCCGTGGAATCCTGCCGACTGGCTCTCGATCTGCGTGACCGTGCTGGGCGGCGGCATGGCGCTGGAAGGTTTCATCATGCTCGCCTGGGGCCGCGCCTTCATGCATTTCGCCAGCGCATTGCTCGGCGCGGTCAACCGCGTCTGGGCGCTGATCGCTGCCGGCATGGGCATTGTGCTGATCTGCGTCGCCCTGCTCCGTTTCTGACCCGATAGACCCTCTTTCAAGAAAGTCCCCCCACAATGGCCGATATCAACAGCAAGCTCGAAATAGGCGTCACCACGGGCCCGATCCGCGGCAGCCGCAAGGTCCATGTCGGGCCGCTCAACGTGGCGATGCGCGAGATCGATCTCGAGCCCTCTTCGGGCGAACCGCCGCTGCGCGTCTATGACACGTCGGGCCCCTATACCGACCCGGAAGCCAATATCGATATCCAGGCGGGCCTGCCTGCCCTGCGCCGCGAATGGCAGATCGGCCGCGGCGATGTCGAGCAATATGAAGCGCGCGAGGTGAAGCCGGAGGATAACGGACAGCTGGGCCCGGACCGCTCGGGCGGCGTGCCGCCTTTCCCCAATGTGGCGAAGCAGGTCTACCGCGCGAAACCTGGCGGCAACATCTCCCAGATGCACTACGCCAGGAAGGGCATCATCACGCCCGAGATGGAATATGTCGCCTTGCGCGAGAATATCGGCCGCGAAATGGCGCGCGAGGCAGCAGAGCGCGACGGCCAGGATTGGGGAGCCGCCATCCCCGACCACGTGACGCCCGAATTCGTGCGCGACGAAGTGGCGCGTGGCCGCGCGATCATTCCCTCCAACATCAACCACCCCGAATGCGAGCCGATGGCGATCGGCCGCAACTTCCTCGTCAAGATCAACGCCAATATCGGCAATTCCGCTGTCGCATCGGATGTGGCGCAGGAAGTCGACAAGATGGTCTGGTCGATCCGCTGGGGTGCGGACACCGTCATGGACCTCAGCACGGGCCGCAATATCCACGACACGCGCGAATGGATCATCCGCAACTCGCCCGTCCCCATCGGCACCGTGCCGATCTACCAGGCGCTGGAGAAGGTCGGCGGCATTGCCGAGGACCTCAGCTGGGAGGTCTTCCGCGATACGCTGATCGAACAGGCCGAGCAGGGCGTCGACTATTTCACAATCCATGCCGGCGTGCGCCTGCCCTATGTCCCGCTCGCCGCCAAGCGCGTCACGGGCATCGTCAGCCGCGGCGGCTCGATCATGGCGAAATGGTGCCTCGCGCATCACAAGGAGAGCTTCCTCTACGAGCATTTCGACGAGATCACCGAGATCATGAAGGCCTATGACATCGCCTATTCGCTGGGCGACGGATTGCGCCCCGGCTCTATCGCCGATGCCAATGACGAGGCGCAATTTGCCGAGCTCTACACTCTGGGCGAGCTGACCAAGAAGGCCTGGGCGCAGGATGTGCAGGTGATGATCGAAGGCCCCGGCCACGTGCCGATGCACAAGATCAAGGAGAACATGGACAAGCAGCTCGAGGCTTGCGGAGAGGCGCCCTTCTACACGCTCGGCCCGCTCGTCACCGATATCGCGCCGGGTTACGACCATATCACCAGCGGCATCGGCGCGGCGCAGATCGGCTGGTACGGCACCGCCATGCTTTGCTACGTCACGCCCAAGGAGCACCTTGGCCTGCCCGATCGCGACGATGTGAAGGTCGGCGTGGTGACCTACAAGCTGGCGGCCCATGCGGCGGACCTTGCCAAGGGCCATCCGGCGGCCAAATTGCGCGACGATGCGCTAAGCCGCGCGCGCTTCGAATTCCGCTGGCGCGACCAGTTCAACCTGTCCTTGGACCCGGATACTGCCGAGCAATATCACGACCAGACCCTGCCCGCGGAAGGCGCCAAGACGGCGCATTTTTGCTCCATGTGCGGGCCCAAATTCTGCAGCATGAAGATCAGCCAGGAAGTGCGTGAATTCGCGGCGAAGCAGAACCAGCCCATGGAGACTTTCGTCGCGGCAGAAGATGCGGAGAAGGGCATGGCCGAGATGAGCAAGGTCTATGAGGAGACCGGCCGCGAACTCTATATCGGTGCGGGCGACCGCGAGCACGATTGAAGGCTGGGGCGGTGAGCCTCTTCGGTTTCGGCAGGAAGAAGCCGCCCTCGGCTGCCGAGCGGCTGGCGAGCGGGCGCTGGCAATGCGCGAAATGCGATGAATGGCACTCTTGGCCATTCGATATTGCGGCGATCGTTCCGGACCCGTGGCGGGGTGAGCGCGTTTTCGAACCCAATGGAGCGCTGCGCCTTGACGGAGATTTCCTGTCCGAGGATTTCTGCGTCATGGGCGGCGAGTACTTCATGGTCCGCGCCGTCCTGCCCATTCCCGTCAACGGCGTGGAGGGTGATTTCTTCTTCGGCTGCTGGACCACGCTCAGCCGTGCCAATTTCGACATCTACACCGCCGGTTTCGACAGTGGCGAATATGCCGATATGGGGCCGTGGACCGGCTGGCTGATGAACCGCCCGGCCGACTTCATCGAGGGCAAGGACCCGCTACCCATCTGGGTCGAACCGCAACCGAACCGCCAGCGCCCGCACCTCTGGGTACGCGATGACGACGAGCCTCTCGCCGTGGCTCAGAGCGAGGGCATCAGCCCAGAGCGCATGCTGGAGATTTTCGCCTATTACGGCCATGGCGTGGAGGGCTGAGCGCTCCTCTCCATCCCCGCTTGCAAGTGAACCCGCACGGGCGCAATCTCCCCGCCTGACACTTGGGGGGATCACATGAAGCGCTCGACTATTTTCGCATTGTCCATTGCCGCGGCCTGCCTCGCGACTGCCTGCACGGCGCCGCAGGAGGAAGCGGAAGCCGAGGGCCCGATCGAGACGATCATGCCCGAGGACCCCGACCTGCTCGCTTTCCAGCAGGAGGTCGGATATTCCGATGCGGTGATCGTCGGCGATCTTGTGATCCTGGCTGGCGTGGTCGCCGTTCCCCAGGAAGGTGACGAGGGGATGGCCCCTGCTCTCGCCCGCGCTTTTGACCAGATCGGCAATACGCTCACGCGCGCCGGCGTGAGCTGGGACGACGTGGTGGAGTTCGAGACGTTCCACCAGGGCCCGATGGGGCCGCAGCTGGACGAACTCGTGCCGGTCAAGAACCAGTATATCACCGCACCCTTTCCCGCCTGGACGGCGGTGGGCGTGACCGAGCTGTATGAGCCGACCGCGATTATGGAAATAAAGGTGACCGCACGGGCAAGCGCGGAGTAGCGACGGGCTGTACCTTCACCACCTCCAAATACGCATTCACGCATGTCTGCACATGCCGGAACCGGTCTCCGCCCAGATGTTTGCCGCCTTACCAGCGGGTGACCACCACCATGTGATCGCGCAGGCCCTCGCGTTCCAGCATGCGGAGGATCACCACCCCCGCGCCGCTTTCGCCGTCCGAGCAGTTTTTGTGCCTTCGCAACTGGCGCATTCCATTTCGATAGATTAGCGTTCGCTGAAACAAGCGAGGGGAAATATATTGGCCGACGTAACCGTATCGTTCACTGGCGAAGGTGCCGAAGAAGCGGCGCAGAAGTTCTATACTTGGATTGTCGATGGTGGTCTTTCCGATGGCATTCTGGACGAATGTTCGGGCGATTCTTACGAGCTTGATCTTGGCGAATGGGACAATGTGGCCAAGACCATGACTTTTACCGGCACTGCGCGCGATGCCTGACTGGGATGAGGTCCTGCATGGATGGGACGGGCACCCACATGTGCCCGCAGGTAAGCGGCCCGTACAGTTCAGGGTGCGCGAGTACTGGGAGGAAATGCAGGGCGATGTCTACCCCGATTTCGACCTCGACCCGGGTCACATCGCGCATATCGATGAGAACTGGTGGGTGGGCTGGGCCTATGTCGATGACGAGAACTTACAGATCAAACTGAGAGCCAAGTGGCTGACGGGAAACTATGTTCGCATTCGCATGACCGAGTTCAGCGATAAAGGCCGTGATATCGAGGCCAATGAAGTCAAATTCATTCGGGGGCGAAAGACTACTTTCGAGCTGGAATTTACTGCCAGTAATCACTCGGAGCTGAATGCGCCCGAATAGGGGAATTTCACCTCACCGCCTCCAGATACGCATTCACACATGTCTGCACGTGGCGGAAGCGGTCGCCGCCGAGGTGCTTGCCACCATACCAGCGGGTGACAATGACCAGATGATTGCGCAGTTCCTCGCGTTCGAGCATGCGCAGGATCACCATCCCTGCACCGCTTTCGCCGTCATCGTTCTTGATCGGCCCCTCATCGCAGATCAGGCCCCAAGTGTTGTGCGTGGCCTTGGCGAACTTCTTCTTGCGGCAGAGTTTGGCCACCAGCGCTTTTGCCTCCTCGGCCGATGAACAGGGCGCGCCAGATACGGCATATTTCGATCCGCGGTCGGTCAGAACTCCGTCGAGCGTCAGCATTGCCTTTCGGGCCTTAGGGAGTTCGGTGAATAATGCAAAAACGGAGGTGGAGTGCCCTTCCATCCCCCGCATTCCTCCCCATCTCGGGTTGTGACAAAAGACACGAACCGAGAGGAGAACGTGCAATGCAGGTCCAGTTCAATTCCGACAGCAGCGTGATGGGCACCGAAAACGTGGCCGAGCGGATCGAGGCGCAATTGCGCCACAAGCTCGCCCGCTTCGAAGATCGCCTGACGCGGCTGGAAGTCCATGTTTCCGACGTCAACGGATCGAAGCATGGTTCGGATGACAAGCATTGTATGATCGAGGCGCGCATTCGCGGCGCCCGCCCCATTGGCGTCACCGCCACGGCGGACAAGGTTGACGATGCCGCGCGCAAGGCCGGCAATGTGCTGGCGAAGCGGCTGGAAAGCTTCCTCGGCAAGGAATCGCGCCACTCCCACGATCCGCGTCCCGAAAAGGTGTTGTAGGCCTTCTTGTGGTTACGCGCCGACATCCGTCGGCGCATCCTCGGCGCTGTTCCCTTCCCCCGGATCAAGTCTGGGGTGCGGGGCACCTGCGGGCGGCCGGTCGGCCTTGCGGGCCGCTGGTCGCAGCCCGTTCTCCCTCTTAGCGGGAAGGGCGCACCAGTTCGCGGCCGGGTGCTTCCGCTTAGCGCCCCAGCTTCACCAGGAGCTTGTCGAGTTCCTGCAAAAATCGCGAGCGATCCGCCTTGTTGAAAGGCGGCGGGCCGCCTCCCACCCCGTCCATTCCGGCGCGCAGATCGGCCATGATCGCGCGGGTGGCAATCGCGCTGCCAATGCTCGCCGCATCGAAGGGCTTGCCATTATGCGCGAGGACCTTCGCGCCCGATTTCAGGCAGCGCTCGGCCAGCAATATGTCGCTGGTGATGACAATGCTCCTGGGAGAGGCGTTATCCGCGATCCAGTCATCCGCGGCGTCGAAGCCGTCATCCACCACCACGCGCCGGACGCGCGAGCTGACGGGAATGCGGAAGGGGGAATTGCTGACCACGCGGACCTCGGCCTTGTGCCGCTGCGCTACGCGGTACACCTCCTCCTTCACCGGGCAGGCGTCGGCATCGACGAGGATGGTCACGGCTTCGCTCATCCGCGCCGGTTAGGGCAGTTTCCTACAGAGAGGCAAATATGCTGCTTCATCCGGCTATGTTGTTCCATGCCGCAACACCGCAGCAATCCTCGCCAAACAGCGCCTTGGCGCCCTCGCAAGTTTTTGCATCAGGACAGTGTGTCAGGTGTGAGGGGTTAGGATGAGGAACGCCAAATTCGGCAATCATTCGCTATTTGCGATGCGACATGCTAGATACATCTTGCTGACGTCGAAATTTGCGACGGACTTCGAAATTTGCCTACCGCCGCCTGCCTTGTCCTCGAGGCCCCGGCGTAAACCAGACGACGACTTCCTTTCATCGGACGATTTTACGCACAACCACGCTGCATGTCGCGGCGTGGCAACCCAATTGTTCTCGAAAGGAACTTTGCATGGCCAAGACTGGCACCGTTAAATTCTTCAACACCGACAAGGGCTATGGCTTCATCCAGCCCGACGATGGCTCCTCCGACAGCTTCGTGCATATCACTGCCGTACAGGCCGCCGGCATGCAGACGCTCGATCGCGACCAGCGCCTCAATTACGACGTCGAGATGGGCCGCAATGGCAAGGAAAGCGCGGTCAACCTGTCCGCCGCCGACTGATTCCATCGAATGCCGGGCGCGGGGGCAAAGACCTTCGCGCCCGGACCATTCGCCGACCAGACACAGACCAGGGAGCCGCCCAATGGCACAGAGTTTCGCATTCTATAACCAGCGCGCCGAGGAAGCCGCAGCCGATGCCGAAAAGGCAACGCTCGACAATGTGCGCGAACGCGCGCTGCGCTCCGAGAAGACATGGCGCGGCCTGGCCGACCAGGCCAAGAAGGTAGAAGACGATCGGGCCAGGGCGGAGGTGGAACGCCGCGAGCGCCGGGAGGCCGAGCGACTGGCAGAGGAAGAAGCTGCCGAAGCTTGACAATCGCAAGCTCCAAAAGGGCTTGAGACACACCATTTCTCTGCGGATAGTGCGGGCAACACGAAGGAGCCTTGCCATGATCCGCAATTTCCCGCTCGCCGCAATCGGCCTGGCACTTGCCGCATGTTCGCAGGGCGATCCGGTCGCGGATGTGCCCGTCCTCGACGAGGCCGCCGTGCGCGAAGCCTCCGCCCCGGTGGCGCAGGCTTTCACATCCGCGCTGCAGGCGCAACTGGCCACCGCATTGGGCGAAGGCGGGCGGATGCAGGCGGTCGAGGTATGCCACGCCGAGGCTCCGCGCATTGCCGCAGAGCAGTCCGAAGCGAGCGGCGCGCAGGTCACGCGCATCTCCGACCGCAATCGCAATCCTGCCGGCGCGGTGAGCGTGGATATCGCTCCGCATTATGCCGAATTGTTGGAAGCTCCGCTGGTCGATGGCGCACCCGCCAACCGCATCTGGCTGAGCGGGGAGGGCGAAGAGGCGCGGGTCAACTTCCTCAGCGCCATCCCCATGCGCGAGCAGCCATGTTCGGTATGCCACGGCACCGATATCGACCCGGCGCTGCAGGCGCGTATTGCCGAGCTTTACCCCGATGACCTTGCGACCGGTTTCGAGCCGGGCGAGCTGCGCGGCGCGCTGCTGGTCAGTTGGCCAGCCGAAATGTTCGCGGATGCTTCTTGAGCCAGCGCAATGCGCGATGTCAGGATCACGGCAAGATAAGCAGTAGTATAGACTCGAAAAGGAGAGTCCGCATGACCCGCACCATCCCCTTCGTCGTCGCGATTGCCTTGGGCGTCTCGGCCTGTGCGCAGGTGGAAGACGAGCCGCGCGCGCCGGTCAGCCTCGATACGGAGCGGCAATGTTTCTTCACCCGCCAGATCCGGGGTTATGCCGATGCTCCCGACGGACCCCGCGGCCAGCAACGCTTCACCGTCGATACGGGCCCGAATGACGACTGGATGTTCGAAGTGCTGGCCGGCTGCCAGGACCTCGATTTCTCCTATCGCATCGCGCTCGATACCGGCACGCAGACCTCGCTCTGCACGGGCGATACGGTCAACCTCATCGTACCGCGCGGCCTTTCCGGCCCGCCCGATCGCTGCATGGCGCGGCTGATCGGCAAGGTGGTCGAGGAGGAATAGCGCGGGGCTAGGAACCTAGCGCTTCTTCACGAACTCCGCGCGAAGGACGAGGCCCTTGATGCCGGGATATTTGCAGTCGATTTCCTGAGCGTCGCCGGTCAAGCGGATCGACTTGATAAGCGTGCCCTGCTTGAGCGTCTGACCCGCGCCCTTGACCTCGAGGTCCTTGATCAGCGTGACAGCATCACCATCGGCAAGCAGATTGCCGACCGCATCGCGCACTTCCACCGTGTCCGCGGCGGCCTGTTTCGCAGCGAATTCGGATGCGGGCATCCACTCGCCCGTATCCTCGTCATAAATGTATTCCTCGTCGTCACCGGCCATACGTATTTATCCTTTCGCGCAGGCTCCCCTGACAGGGCGCGGCCGCTATTACCAGAGTGACTGTGCCGGACTTCAGCGTTTGATCCAGCTCTTGGCCTCGTCCAGCTCGTCAACCGCGAAACCCTTGAAAGTGAAGGGCATGAGCGGCGCGAACAGCTTGGCCGTCTTCTTCAGCCAATCGCTGTCGGTGACCAACGCCACACTAGACAGTTTGAAGCCTTTGGTCAGGCCGAACTTCATGTCCGACCAGGCGGCATCGCCCGAATAGGTGGCATAATCGCTGTCCATCACGATCAGGCATTTGAGCTTGTCGTGCACTTTCAGCTTTTCCTCCACCAGCGGGAGCAGAACGTCCTCGTAATCCTGCGCGGTGATGATGCCCACCGCGCGCAGGGCGATGACATCGCGCGGCAGCTCGGGATCATCGATCACTTCGAAGTGGCCCGGATCGTCCTTCTCCGCGCGGGCCCATTGGCGAGCATCGTCGAGCTTGCTTTCGGGAAAGCGGCGGACGACCGCCTTGACCAGCATGTTGGCGATTTCCGGCGTGACCGAAAGCAGCGGATTGTCGCCGACAATGGCGACCTTCTTCACCAGCGCATGATGTTCCTTCACCAGGTGGAAGTGACGGGTAAGCGCGCCGATGGAATCCCAGTAGGGAAGCTTGTCCACTCGGATGATGAGGTTGGGAACCTTGTCGGTTCGATTGATGCGGTCGTCGATCGCGCGCGCAACGCTGGCAAAGTCTTCCTCGCTCAGCGCACCTTCGGGGCGCAGGACGACGAAATCCGGGTCGGACTGGTCGATATCGATCATGGGGGCTCCTCTCGCTGTTTTGTTCAACATAGGTAGCCGCCCGAGATTGTCATTGCGTGACGTCAAACCTTGGATGTGATGTGGTAGACAGACGTCTCACAGCAGGAGGAAGCATATGAGCAAGCTTTGTCACGCGATCGGTCGCAGGCAATTCGTGGCCGGCATGGTGGTTGGTGCGGCGGCGCTTGCAATGCCGGGCACGCTTCGTGCGCAAGACCTTGGCGGCCTTCTGGGCCTCGGCACTATCCTCGGCCAGGCGACGGACAATGCGCTCGACAAGCTGGCGCAGCCCAACGCCTTCTACGATGACGAGGAAATCCGTATCGGCCTGCCAATGATAGGCGGATCGACCGGGCGTAGCGGCGGCCTGCTGGGCGGCATCTTCGGCGCTGCGCGCGATCTCGGCGTGCTCGACGGCCTGATCCATACGCTGAACGATGCGGCCGGTGTCGCGGCGGGAGAGGCCAAGCCGATCTTCCGCGATGCGATCAACAACCTGTCATTCTCGGATGTGCCCGATATCGTGCGCCAAGATACCGGCGCTACGCAACATCTGCGCCGCTCCTCCAATGATCGTTTGCATGCGCGCCTGAACCCGCTGGTCGATGATGCACTCGCCAGCCTCGGGGCCTATGACCAGCTCGACCGGCTTGCCGGCGACAATTCATGGCTCGCCGCAATCGGCATCAGCCGGGCGAACCTCAACGAAACGGTGACCGATCAGGGACTGGACGGAATCTTCCACTATATTGGCAGGGAAGAACGCGATCTGCGTGCCAACCCGCTCGATGCCGCGGGTGGGTTGCTGGACGGATTTGGCTTCTAGACTGGCTGCGAGAAACGCATTTGCTGTAAAGCCTAGAGCAATGTCCAGTGTTTTAGGGGGCAAGATATCATTGCTCTACTTGCCCAAGGCCTCACCTTGTTGCAGGATGGGTATCGAACAGGGATGAGTGGGAGAAAAATCCATGCGTAAGCAATTGGCGCTTGTTGCGCCGGTACTTCTTGGCAGTGCGATCTTGGCTGCGCCTGCCTTCGCGCAGAGCCAGGTTTACGAGCCACAGTACAACCTCGCCTATGACCGCCTTGCCGAGGTCAGCGAAGAAATTACTGCGGTCGATACCGAGCTGGGCCAGGCGACCGATGCTGAGAGCGGCTGCCGTCTGCTCAATGCAAGCCTCGAAAAGTACCAGGAGGCCGAAAGCCTGCTGAACGATCTGGTGGAATACTCGGAGCGCCTGCGCTGGCGCCCGCAACGCCAGTCTGCCGAGGAACGCCTTGCCAGCGTGCAGGAAACGATCGGCCTCCGTGAGAATGACATCGCCACCTTCTGCGTGGCGCAGTAAGGCCAGTCTTCGCGGGCGCTTCGGCGCCTCCTACCAGATAGCGGGTAATTGCCCATCCGCCGCGCGCGGTTCGCGTGCCGGCGGTTTGGCTGTTTCGTCCTGCGAATTTTCCGCCGGATTCGCGGTAACCGGTCGAGCAGCATCGGGCAGGTTGCCATAACGGCTGGCCGGATTGGCAGGCTGCTTGGGTGCGACAGGCGCGGGCGGCTTTTCGGCAAGGGGCGGGGCATCGGCCTCGCCCGGCTCGCCTCCTCCCACCGGCCAGGCAAATTGCACATCTTCGCCCGGTTCGAAATCGGGATCGAAGCGGTAGATCGACAGATCTTCTTCCCAGTCCGACGCTCCCTCTTCAAACGGCGACGGATCGAAGTCCGAGAAAGCCGTGTCGAAACTCTCCTCTACCTCGTTCTCTTCCCGCACGGTCGCGGGAGCACGCGTCGAGGGGGTGGATCGGTTCGGTTCGCTATAGGTGATATCGGGTTGGCTGAAGCGGCCCAGAAGCAGGCCGAGCAGCAGGCCGCTCGTCACGATGGTACCCAGCGCAAGGAAGACTTTGCCTGCTTTCATGTATCTGTGCCGTTCCGTTCCTGCGTGGCGATGCTATGCTGCTGCGTTCTCGGGAGGCAATCATGGCGCATCGATCCAGCAACGCAAAGATATTGGTGTTGGCCGGTCTCGGGGCAATGCTTGCCGGCTGCCAGCAGGAAGGTGAGGCAAACCTGCCGGGAAATTTGCAGGATAGCCAACCCTTTTCCGGCATTGCCGAGGACGAGGCGATCCGCGTAGCCGGCACCGAACCCTTCTGGGGCGGTACGATCGAGGAGGGCATCTTCACCTACACCACGCCCGAGAACATCGAGGGCATTGCGATTGCGGTGACCCGATTTGCCGGGCGTGGCGGGGTTTCCTTCAGTGGCGAGGTCGACGGGAAGGAAGTTGTTCTGGCGGTGACGCCGGCGGAATGTTCGGACGGAATGAGCGACCGCACCTATCCTTTTACGGTAACGTTGCAATGGGCCGAAGAGAAGCGCAATGGTTGCGGCTGGAGCGAGAGCCAGCCGCATGACGGTGCGCCCGCATAGCCATTGCCCCTAGGACTTCTCCATCAGTTTTTCGGCAATCAACGCGATAGCCTGCGCCATGTCTCCTAACGGCATGTGCGCGGCGGCGCTGTCGGCTAGGTCGCTGCCGCTGATAGCCGGCAGGTGGACGAACAGGGCCTGCATGGAGAGCTGGCGATCGGCAATCGTCTCCAGCGTCCGTCGATAAGTATAGTTGCACAAATATCCGGCCGCATCGCGCGATTGGCAGGCCGCTATGCCTCTTGAGCCGAGCAGGCCCTGCATGCCGGCATAATCGAGATCGTCATTGTCGATCGCTTCGCGGCTAACCGATGCCGGGACATGGCCGGCATTGTCGGGCCGGGAGGTGGTAAATTCGTAGGTCGCGCGGCGCTCCAGCGTAATGCCTTCCGCCCTCCTGCTATATCCCGTCAGCAAGACCAGGGCGGGCGGATCGGCCAGCAAATGCGCAAGCTGTGCTTCTGCGCGTGCGTAGTCGACATCGAGAACGGCAAACTGCGTGTCTTGCGGAAGCGCCGCAGGCTCACGCCGCAAATGCTCCACCAGCAATTGCGAGGGGTTCTCCTCGACCTCCAGGAACGGTCCGAAACCGGTGACGAGGAGTCGTCGCAAGCCTGCTACCCCGGTCAGAAGATCCCGGGCACGTTGCGCTGCACCGTATTGGGCCGCTCGCGCTGGAGGATCTCTCGCGTGGCACGGGTCGGAGTGCGGACGGGAATCGGGGTGGCTGAGGCTGTTGCGGTCTCGGTCACGCCGGCTATCGCCGTGCAGCTGCGCCCAGCGAGGAAATCCAGCGCCGTTGCCAGCATTGCCTCGTTAGGATCGCCCAGCTGCTCCGAAATGTCGTCCAGCGCCCGGCAGGTATTGGGCACCGTATCGGCCAATCCCTCGTAATACTCGCCCAGACCGTCCGCATTCTCGACCTTGAAGGCGAGGACGCGAAGCCGGTCGTCACATGCTGCGCGGTCAAGCGCGATCTGGCCGACGGGCTTGCCGTAAGTGTTCTCGCCAATCAGCGCCATGCTGTCACTGGCGAGGTAGGGCTGCATGCCATTGATTAGCATCTCGCTGGCTGAGGCGCTGCTACCGGTGGCGATAAAGGCGATCTTGGTCGGCTGGATCGATGCGGCCCGCGGCACGAACAGGTAATCCTCGTTCTCGAAGGACTTGCTGTCCCTAAAGGCAATGGTCGAGAAGACCTCGCCCGCGTGATCCTTGCCCATCAGGTCGCCCATGAGAGCGGCGACAGAGATAAGGCCGCCGCCATTGTAGCGCAGGTCGATCACCAGTTCGGTCACGCCCGCTGCCTGGAAAGCCTGAAAGGCCGTGCGCAGGTCAGTGGCTGCCGTGTCGATGAAGGTGCGGAGATTGAGGTAGCCGACCTTCTTGCCGCCATCATCGACGATCTTGAAACCGTAGCGGTCCGATACCGGGTCGATCGCGTAATCGGCCTTCACCAGCGTCAGGGTGCGTTCCACACCGCCGCTATCGCGCACGATGAACGTTCGCGACGTACCCGGCGTGTCGGGCCCCAGCGCATCGATCACGGCAAAGGGTCCACCTGTCAGCATAAGCGAGCTGACAGTCTGCAGGGTCGCTTCGCTTGTGCCGATGGACAGCAGCTCCGTACCGCGATCGACATTCTGGCCGAGTGCGGGCGCATCTTCGAAAGCCTCGATCACAAAGACACGGTTAGCCGACGTGTCATAGCCAAGCCGAATACCGAAACCGGCAGTTGCCCCCTGCTCGAAGAATGCGTTCTCCTCTTCGATGGATGTGATGTAGGTGAAATAGCGGTCCACCGAGGCATCGCGCGCCGGTTTTACCAGTGCATCGATGTAGTCCTGCACGGTGCCGTAGCTGGCGGGATTGGCCGAAGCGTTGAAGAGGTTGGGGAAGAGATACCATTCCTCCAGCTGCGCCAGCGTCCAGTCCTGCCTGTCGGATAGCGAGCACTGGGCAACACTCGGCGTTGGCGTAGGAGCCGTGCTGCTGGGCGTTGGTGTGGGGGCATTGGCCGTGGCCCCGCCACCTCCGCCGCAGGATGTGAGCATGGCGGCACATGCCAGTGCCAGGGCGGTCTTGGAGGTTTGCATGGGGCGAATCCGTATGGGCTTGGACGAGAAAGTTACGATTGAGACGGTATCGGGGGGAGTCCCCTCAAGCAAGGACTCATTCCGGGCCTAGATTGCTGATTTTGCGGATTCATTCACAATCCTTCGACAGATCATAGGGCACACGCCCTTGCAATGGGGCGTATCAGGCGGCACATCGCCCTCCTTCGGTCCTGTCAGGACGAATGAATTGTACGGATGCGCCAATTGGCGCTTTTGGAGGAACGATGCCGGATCAACTGCCCGATTGGCTGGGCCAGGCCCTGCCCAATGCGAGGCCCGCTCATGCGGGACTGGTGGCGGCGAAACTCGGCAGCCCCCAGGCATTCGAGAAGGGCGGGTTCAAGCTCTCTTCCGCGGCATTTCGTGATGGCGGAGAGCTCGATCCCTGCTTCACGGCAGACGAAGAGGACTCCGTTGCGCCGCCGCTCGAGTGGACCGCGCCGCCGCCGGGCTCGCATGAATGCGTGCTGGTGGTCGAGGATCCCGACGGCATCAAGGGCAAGAGCTTTTGCCACTGGCTGGTTTGGGGGCTGCCCGCGCAGAAGGGGCAGATCCTCGAGGGGGAAGTACCGCCGCGCCAGGGAAAGAACTCCTTCGGCAATTCCGAATGGCTGCTGCCCGATCCGCCGACCGGTGCGGAGCCGCATGATTACGTATTCCAGCTCTTTGCGCTTGATCTCCCGCTGACGCTGATGCCGGGTGCAAGCCGTGACGAACTGGTGGAGGCCATGGATGGCCATGTGACAGCCGTAACGCTGCTGACCGGGACCTATGCCCGGGAAGAAGGCGGTGACTACGATTGGGAAGCCGAGGACGAGGAGTGAAGAGCCCGTCTTCGGCGATTTTGAAGGGAAGGAAAGTATAATGGCTGCAAAGAACAATGCGCTGAACAAGCCGGTGAACCTCTCGGGCGCGCTCGAGAACGTTGTCGGCAAGGGCCCGATGACCCGTGCCCAGGTTACCAGCAAGGTGTGGGAATACATCAAGGCGAATGGCCTGCAGGACAGCAAGGACAAGCGCCAGATCAACCCGGACGGCAAGCTGGGCGCCGTGATCGGCAATGATCAGATCTCGATGTTCAAGATGACGGCTGCGGTCTCCAAGCACCTCAGCTAAGCCGCTTGTCTTCGCAGGCTCCTTGCCTGCCAATGTCAGATTAGCCGATTTCGGGCGGGGCGCAGCATGTGCCTCGCCCGTTTTCGTTTCGGCACAGATCTTCGCATATCCGAAGCCTTCGCATTTCTGGAGAATTGACTTGCCGCGGTGAGCGCCCACATGGCAATAAGACTGCAATTGATCAGGACCCCGGGCGGCAACACGATTCCGCGCGGCACGAGAGGAAAGGGCTTAACTGCCATGGCAACCATTGTTGGCGGCGTCGCCACGTCGCATACCCCCACCATCGCCTTCGCCAAGGATGGCGGCAAGCAGGACGATCCCGTCTGGAAGCCGATCTTCGAAGGCTATGAGCCGGTCCAGGAATGGTTCCGCGAGAAGAAGCCCGACGTGCTGGTCTATATCTACAATGACCACATGACCTCCTTCTTCGACCATTACAGCCACTTTGCGCTGGGCGTGGGCGAGGAGTTCAAGGCCGCCGACGAAGGCGGTGGCCCGCGCGACATCCCGGCGATCAAGGGTGACCCGAAGTTCGCCGAGCATGTCGCCCGCGTGATGGTCGCCAATGAATTCGACCTGTCCTATTTCCAGGGCAAGGGGCTGGACCACGGCGCCTTCTCGCCGCTTTCGGTCATGGTCGACTATGACGAGGACAAGGGCTGGGCCTGCAAGCTGCTGCCGGTGGTGTGCGGCGTGCTGACCGTGCCGCTGCCCAGCGCGCGCCGTTTCTACAAGTTCGGCAAGAGCCTGCGCCAGGCTATCCTTTCCTATCCCGAGGAGATCAAGGTAGCCATCGCCGGCACCGGCGGGCTGTCGCACCAGGTCCATGGCGAAGGCTGCGGCTTCAACAATCCCGACTGGGACATGGAATTCATGGACCGCCTCGAGAAGGACCCTGAAAGCCTGCTCGACATGACGGTGGCAGAACTGGCCAAGCTGGGCGGCTGGGAAGGCGCCGAGGTGGTCATGTGGCTGATGATGCGCGGCGCGCTGTCGGCCGATGTGGAGTGCATCCACAAGACCTATTTCCTGCCTTCCATGTGCCCGATCGCGACCATGATCATGGAAGAGCGCACACCGGATGCTCCGGTCGAGGATCCTGCCGTGACGCGTGCGCGCGCCGATCGCGATTATGCCGGTGCCGAGGATATGGAAGGGACCTATCCCTTCACCATCGAGCGCAGCGTCAAGGGCTTCCGCCTCAACCACTTCCTCCACTCGCTGACCGAGCCCGAAATGCGCAAGCTGTTCCGCGAGGACGAGGAAGCCGCCTATGTGAAGGGCGGACTGACCGAGGAAGAGGCAGACCTCGTCCGCCGCCGCGACTGGATCGGCATGATCCATTACGGCGTGATCTTCTTCATGCTCGAGAAGCTCGGCGCAGTGACCGGTATCGGCAATATCGATATCTATGCGGCGATGAAGGGCCTTTCGGTTCCCGAATTCCAGAAGACCCGCAACGCCCAGATCAATTACGGCGTGGCCGGCAAGGAAGACTAACACCTTCCTCGCCGCATCAGTCCAGCCCGCATGCCTGGGGGGCTGGACAGCCATGCGGCTTTGTGCCGAAGTTGCGGGGTGATCGGAACCGAATTACTCCTGTTGCTGCTTTTGTCGCTGGCGCAGCTGGCGGTACTGCTGCGTGCCCTGCTCCGGAGGCACCGAGATCCGGCCACGCGGCTGGCCTGGGTGCTCGTCGTCATGGTGATCCCGGTCTTCGGCATGATCGCCTACCTGTTGCTGGGCGAGTTGCGGATCGGTGCCCGCAGGCTCAACCTCGTCCAGCAGATCGCCCGGCGTACGCCACGTCCATCCGTCGTGGAACCGGCAGCCCAGCTGTTGGCCGGCAGCGAATACTCCGCGCCCTTCGCACTGGGGCGCACCGTCAACGATCTTCCTCCCACGGTCGGAAACTCCGCCGAACTCTCGTCGGACGAAAATGCCGCGGTCGATGCCATGGTTGCCGATATCGACAGCGCCCGGCACCATGTGCACTTCCTCACCTATATCTGGCTCGACGACAATAACGGCTGCAAGTTGAAGGACGCGCTGTCGCGTGCGGCAAGGCGCGGCGTCGATGTCCGCGCGCTGGCCGATGCGCTGGGATCGCGCGGCTTTATCCGTTCGAACCATTGGCGCGAACTGGAGGAGGCGGGCGTCGCGGTGAGGGAGGCCCTGCCCGTCGGCAACCTTCTCTGGACCATGATCCGCGGCCGGGTCGACCTGCGGAACCACCGCAAACTGCTCATCGTCGACAACGATACCGGCTGGTGCGGGAGCCAGAACGCCGCCGACCCGGAATTTCGTATCAAGGCGAAATACGCCCCCTGGGTGGATATCATGACCCGCTGGAAGGGCCCCGTCGTTCGCGAGTTGCAATATCTCTTCGTCATCGACTGGCTCGCCGAAAGCGACCAGAATCTCGACTATCTCCTGTCCGAGCGGCCGCTTCCGGATACCGATGGGACAATCATCGCCCAGGTGATCGGAACCGGTCCTGCGCTTTCGATCCCCTTGATGAGCGCGGTTTTCTGCGAGCTGATATACTCTGCACGCCGCACGCTGACGATCACCACGCCCTATTTCGTGCCGGACGAGAACCTGCTCTTCGCCCTGGTCTCGGCTGCGCGTCGCGGCGTGGAAACGACACTTGTCGTGCCGCAGCGCAATGACAGCCGGATCGTCGCTGCGGCGAGCCGCAGCCACTATCGCGATCTTGTGGAGGCCGGCGTAACCATTTGCGAGTTCCGGCCCGGCCTGCTGCATGCCAAGACGATGGTGGTCGATGAATCCGTCGCCTTGATCGGCTCGGCCAATCTCGATCGGCGCAGTTTCGAACTCAACTTCGAAGCCAATGTCCTCTTCATGGACTCCGAATTCGTCCGACAGCTCGGTGTTCGCCAGCAATCCTATATCGCACAGTCGGCTGTTGTCGGACCGGATGAAATCGCGGACACCGGCCATCTCCGCCATGCCTGGTACAACTTCATGGCGATGATCGGCCCGCTACTCTGATAGAGCCACCTTCGGACGGGAGATGTCCAGATGAAGGGCACGATCCATGGTTGCCCGCGCAGCGACGCTCGTCCATCCTCCGTCTGAAGTTAGTGGGGAGAGGGGAATGCTTAAGCGAAGGCGGGCCTTGACGGGCTTGGTGTTGGGACTGGTCCTGTCTTGTCTGGCAGGCGTGCTGGTTTCGGCGCCCGCGATCGCACAGGATGCGGACCATTATCGTGGTGGCTGGCGCACCGATGCGGGCGATCGCCATGTCTACGAGTTCGTGATCCGCGGCACCGAGGTGACCGGCATCTATTGCACCTTTTGTGCTGACGGGACCACGCTGGCGCCGATCCACGGTAGCTTCGATGCGGGCGATGGGATTGCCTACACCGTGCGTCACCTGAATCTCGATGGATCGCTGGCGTCGACCGATACGCTGACAGCCCGCCTGGTGGACGGTGCGCTCCACGTCTCAGGCACAAGAGGCGCAGATGGCGCAGCGATAGAGCATGTGGCGATCAAGGATCCGCGCGGCCCCACGCCCGCACCCTATCCGCAAGCGGTCCTGCCGCCCGATGCGCCGCCCGTTCCTGTGTTGCAGGGAGGCTTTGGCGGCGGTGGAGGCGGGTCTCCCGCCCCCTATGTCGCGCCGGGCGAATGGAAGGAATTGACGGCAGATGACGTGGTCGGCGTCTGGCTCGGCTTCGGCACCGGGATGGACAAGCAGTATTTCCTCATCCGCAAGGATGGGGACCGCCTGTTCGGCCTCGCCTGCGGGCGCTGCGACAATCCCTATACGTTCGGCGCACTGGAAAACTTCGTCATCGAGGGCGATGTGCTGACATTCGACATCGTGCACCAGGATTGGGGCGAGGGGACGCGGCTGCCTTTCACACGCCACGTATCGGCGCAGATCGGCATGAACGAGATGCATATGGATGCGCGGCGCGACGATGCACCCGATCGCCCCGGTATCGTGGCCTCGCTGGTCGGTCCCGTCGCGATCGAGGCGACTGCTGGCAATGTGGTGGTCGACAAGGAGTAGGGCGACTGAGCCGCGCCCAGCCTGCGGGCAGGCATGCCGGGGTTGTTACAAACAATTACACCCGGTCTGCGCGCTCGCCTGATATCTTGTTGGCAAAGCGGTCTGTCCATTGCAGACTGTAGGCAATTAATTTGAGCGGGACCGAAGAGTCCCCCGGGTGAGAGGAAAACATCATGCGCAAGCATCCAAATCTGTATCTTTTCGCGTCGGTCATTCCGGCAAGTCTCATGCTCGCTTCGGGCGCTGCGGCGCAGTCGCTCTGGTCCGATGCCTCGACCTGGCCTTCGGGTGAGGTTCCCGGCGAAGGCGACGAAGTCACCATCACCCGCGACATGGACGTGGTGCTCGATGTCGATGCTCCGGGCCTGCGCAGCCTGACCATCCAGGGCAAGCTCGCCTTTTCGGACGAGCGTGACATCAGCCTCGAAAGCGAGTGGATCTATGTCCCCGGCGGCGAGCTGACGATCGGCACCGAGGCGAACCCGTACCAGCACAATGCCAGCATCACGCTGACCGACAATGTGCAGGGTGAAGACATCAACACGATGGGCGACCGCGGCATCATGCTGATGCAGGGCACGCTCAACATGCACGGCACCACCGACCACACCTGGACCAAGCTTGCGGCCACTGCCGAAAAGGGTGCGACCAGCATTACTGTGCTTGACGCTTCGGGCTGGGAAGCAGGCGACGAGATCGTCCTCGCATCGACCGACTTCAATCCGCGCCAGGCCGAGCGCCGGACGCTTACGGCGGTCAACGGCAACACGCTGAGCTTTGCCGAGCCGCTCGAATACATGCACTTTGGCGAGATCACTTTCGGCGTCGACGAGCGTGGCGAAGTCGGCATGCTCACCCGCAACATCAAGGTGCAGGCGTCCGACGACAACCTTGAAACCTATTTTGGCGGCCACATCATGGCGATGTCCGGCTCCGAAATGTATGTCGACAGCGTCGAGCTTTCGCGCATGGGCCAGCACCTGACGCTGGCGCGTTACCCGATCCACTTCCACGTTTTGGGCGAGGGCGAAGGCCAGTATATTCGCAACGCCGCGATCCACGACACGTTCAATCGCTGTGTGACGATGCACGGCACCAACAATCTGCTGGTGGAAAACAACGTCACCTTCAACACGGTCGGCCACTGCTTCTTCATGGAAGACGGGATCGAACAGGGTAACCAGATCGTCCGCAATCTCGGCATCCAGACCAAGTGCCACCCGACCCTGCCTTGCGAGCCGACCAATCTCGGCATCCCGGGCGAGCGTGGCAACGGACAGCAGTCCGAACATGTCCTGCTCCCCTCGGACAATACGGTCGCGACCTACTGGATCACCAATCCGGCGAATGACTATATCGACAATGTCGCCGCCGGCTCGGATTCGACCGGTTTCTGGATGTCGCTGCCCGAACACCCGAACGGCCAGTTCGAAGGCACGGAGATCGCCGCCAATACCTGGCCGCGCCGCATGCCGGCGGGCGAGTTCCGCGGCAATACCGCGCACTCCAATTTCGACGGCATGATGTTCGACCGCAACATCAACCAGGACAATACGTTCGGCGTCACCGGCAGCGCGCATATCGCACGCGAAGATCCGTCGGACCCGAACAGCCCGTCGATCGAAACGCATATCGAGGACTTCACGGCCTACAAGAACCGCAATGGCGGTGTCTGGGCGCGCGGTGAAATGAATGTGTTCCGCAATCTGCGCGTGGCCGACAATGCCATCGGCTACACCCACGCTTCGGGCTCGATCGGCCGCGATCCTTTCACCTCGCGCGTGGTGGATTCGCTGTTCGTGGGTGAAAGCGACAATATCGGCAATCCGACGACCGAGGACGAGTTGGCCTATGGCCGCAGCCTGCCCAAGCATGTCGCCGACTTCCCGATCCGCGGCTATGAATATTACGACTTCCTCCATTCGGTGGAGGACAGCACCTTCATCAACTTCGAGGATAATGACACGCGCCAGGCGGGTGCCATGTCCTACCTGCTCTATACCAGCTTCGGCATGAGCACGCTGAACGGGGTCGAGGGCCTGACCTTCGTCAATGCCAAGCCGGTCCATTTCCCCGAGGAAGTGCGCCGCTGGTCGAACGATTTCGGTGGTCGTTCCGCCTATGCCACCGCGACCATCCATGATCGCGACGGTTCGATCACTGGCACGCCCGACAGCTATGTCGTGATCGACAACGGCATAGCGGCGTCCGACGACACCTGTGAGATCAAGCCCACCTGGGGTGCTGCCATCTGCCGCGGCGATGTCGGCCGGTTCAGCTTGGGCGGCGGTTTCGGCTTCTTCGGTCCTTCGGGAGAGCCGGTGGTCCTCAGCCGCAATGGAAGGCGCTGGGAATATACCGGCCAGGGCACGATCAGCAGCGGCGCCGAAGTGCGCGTCGATACCGGTCGTGAGAGCCTCGAGCTCTCGCTTACCGAAATGGATGCGGATAGCTGGGTGATCTTCCAGCTGCCCGGCTTCAACTCCGCCACCGGCGGCGAAGCGGCAGACAGTATCGATGCGCTGCGTGCCTCCAGCGAGACGGCCTATTTCCAGGCCGAGGATGCGCTGTGGGTCAAGCTGGTTGCCGATCCTGCACCTGAGGGCGAAACCGTTGGCATCCGCTCGCCGCAGGCCTCGGTCGCGGTCAGCAGGACGGGCCTTGGCGGCTAATCGGACTGGAACCCCCGGCGCAAGCCGGGGGCTTTCACTTTGGCGGCGCAGATGGATCGTTCGAGGTCCGGTCCTCTTGGCAAATTGATCCGTCCGCTGCAAAAGTGCGGCCAAACACGGAATACGGGACGCCAAGTCCCGATTGAGGGGAAAATCGCCATGCGTCTGCAGTCACGCCTGCTCTGTTTCTCGATGCTTCTTCCCGCGTCGCTTATGCTCGGCGCAGGGAGCGCGGCGGCCCAGTCGCTCTGGTCCGATCCGGCCACTTGGCCTTCGGGCGAAGTTCCGGCTGAAGGCGATGCCGTGACTATCGGTGAAGGGATGGATGTCATCCTCGATGTCAGCCCGCCCGCGCTGCGCAGCCTGACGATCAACGGCAAGCTCAGCTTTTCGGACGAGAGCGACATCGACCTTGTGACCGAGTGGATTTATGTCCCCGGCGGCGAGCTGGAGATCGGCACCCAAGCCAGCCCGCATACGCGCCTCGCCACCATTACGCTTACCGACAATGTCCCCGGAGAGGACGTCAACACGATGGGCGATCGCGGTATCATGCTGATGCGCGGCACGCTCAACCTGCATGGCGACCGGGAAAACAGCTGGACGAAACTCTCCGCCACCGCCGAAAAGGGTGCCACGAGCATTCAGGTGCTCGACGCCAGCGACTGGCGCGTGGGCGACGAGATCGTCCTTGCCTCGACAGACTTCAATCCGCGCCAGGCCGAGCGGCGCACCATCACTGCGGTGAATGGCAACGCGCTGAGCTTCGCCGAGCCGCTAGAATACATGCATTTCGGCGAAGTCACCTTCGGCGTGGACGAGCGCGGCGAAGTCGGCCTGCTGACCCGCAATATCCGCATCCGCGCTTCGGAAGATGCCGATGCAAACGGCTTTGGCGGCCACATCATGGCGATGTCGGGTTCCGAAATGTATGTCGACAGCGTCGAGCTGTCCCGCATGGGACAGCACCTGACGCTCGCCCGCTATCCGATCCACTGGCACCTGATCGGCGAAGGCCAGGGCCAGTACATTCGCAATGCGGCGATCCACGATACTTACAGCCGCTGCGTGACAGTCCATGGCACGAACGACCTGCTGGTCGAAGGCAATGTCACCTTCAACACGGTCGGCCATTGCTTCTTCCTCGAGGACGGGATCGAGACGGGCAACCAGTTCGTCCGCAATCTCGGCATCCAGACCAAGTGCCACATGACCCTGCCATGTGAGCCGACAAACCTGACCCTGGACGAGCAGTCCACTGCCGGACAACGCTCGCCCAACATCCTAATCCCGTCTGACAATACGGTGTCGACCTTCTGGATCACCAATCCCGACAATCTCTACCGCGACAATGTGGCGGCAGGCTCCGACCAGATCGGGTTCTGGATGGCCTTCCCGACTCATCCGACCGGCGCGTTCGAAGGCACGGAGATCGCCGCCCAGACATGGCCAGGCCGCACCCAGCTGCGCGGCTTCATCGGCAATGTTGCCCATTCCAATTTCGACGGGCTGATGCTCGATCGCGGCCCCGGTCCCGACGGGACTTTCGGCATCGCCGGCCCCAACCTCATCGTTTACAACGATCCCGCGGATACCAGCAGTGGCACGGTGGAATCGGTCGTCGCCGACGATTTCACCGCCTACAAGAACAGCAATGGTGCCATCTGGGGCCGAGGCGAATACCACCTCTACAGGAACCTCAAGCTGGCCGATAATGCGATCGGCTTTACCCATGCCTCGGGCGCACCCGGTGTCGCTCCCTATACGACGCGCGTGGTGGATTCGCTGTTCGTGGGTGAGAGCGACAATGTCGGCAATCCGACCACGCCGGCGGAGATCGCCTATGGACGCAGCCTGCCCAAGGTAGAGGCCGACTTCCCGATCCGCGGTTACGAGTATTACGACTTCCTCCACCATGTGGAGAACACCCGTTTCGTGAACTACGTGCCCAACACCACGCGCGATGCGGGCGCCTTGTCCTACCTGCTGTTCACCAGTTTCGGCATGAGCACGGAGAACACGGTCGAGGGGCTGACCTTCGAAAACGCACAGCCGGTCAGCTTCCCGCCGATCCAGCGCCGCTGGGCCTCGGATTATGGCCGCAGCGCCGCTTACAAGAGCGCCGCCTTCACCGATCTGGACGGTTCTGTCGGCGGTATTCCCGGCGCGACCATCGTCATCAATAACGGCATCGCGGCGAGCGAGGATGATTGCGAGATCAAGGCGAGCTGGAATGCGGCGATCTGCCCCGGCGATGTCGGCCGTTTCGCCATAGCCGGCAATTTCAGCGGCTTCTCTGCCGGTCCGATAGCCGAGCCGATCATCCTGCAGCGCAACGGCTTGCGCATGGAATATACCGGTGAGACCACGCTCGGCGCAGGGGCGGAGGTTCGGGTCGAGACGTCGCGCGAAAACCTGCAGGTTTCGCTTAACGAGATGGATAGCGGCTCGGCGGTCATCCTCGAATTCCCCGGCTATGCCTCTGCCACTGGCGGTGTCGAGGCGGCCAGCATGGATGCCTTGCGCGCGGCCACGGAGACCTCCTTCTTCAGGGACGGAGATTCGCTCTGGGCCAAGCTGGTCGTCGACAATGAGGCCGGCCTCGAGATTGCGCCCGGCAGCAATGCCCCTCCCGGTTTTGCACCCCGCGCCATTCCCGTCGGGGCCTTTATCGAAGTGAGTAAGACCGGGCTGGGCGGCTAGGGACGCAGTTCCGCTGGGTCCAGCAGGGTTCCGTCGGTGACAACTGCACTCACCTGCTGCAGGTGGGCGAAGTCCTCCAACGGATTTGCGCGGACGAACAGCAAATCTGCTTCGTGGCCTGGCGCGATCCGGCCCGTCCGCTCGTCAATGCCGAGCAGTCTTGCGCCCTCGATCGTTGCCATGCGCAGCACGGCCCATGCCGGAATGCCCGCCTCGCGGTGCAAAGCCATTTCGCGTGACATGCTGATCCCCGGCGCAACCCAGGGATTGGCGAGATCGGTGCCGATGGTCATCGGAACGCCCGCCTCATAGGCAAGCCGGGTCATCTCCAGCACCTTGGGCCAGACCTGCTGCGCGCGTGCGTAGTCCTCCGGCATCCAGCCAAGGTCGAAACGAAATAGCGTGCGCCAGTTCGTCACCATGTCGGGATGGGCAAAGGCAGCATCGCGCTCGGCCACTTCGGGCATATTGCCGTGGAAGGCAGGCTCGAAAGCGATCAGCGTGGCATCGAGATAGACCTGTTCGCGGGCAAGCGTCGCCAGCATCTCGCGCACCGGTTCGGACTGGAGGTCTGCCGCTTCGTACCATTCGAAAAAGGCGAAACTGCCCGGGCGGCGGCTAGCGAGGTATGCGTCACGGGCTTCGGCAGGAAGCAGGTCCGGGCTAATCGGCATCATGTGGACCAGCGCATCGATCCCCAGCTCGGCAGCACGTGTCCAGCTGACATCGGAGAGATGGCCGATCGCAGGCAAGCCATTGGCATGGGCGGCCGCAATGCCCTCCGCCACGTCTGTCTCGCTCAGCCCTTCATAGAGCTTGATGAAGTCTGCGCCTGCCGCCGCCTGCCGGTGCACGATATCGCCGATGGAGGTCGCCCCGTCCGGCTGGACCATCGGCCCGTCCACTTTCACGGGCTGGCGATTGACGAGCGGGGCGGCATGGTACGCTTCGGGCCCAAGCAGCGTACCGTCGGCCACCGCAGCCGAGTATGCTTGGTTCTCATCGAGGTCGCCGGCGGGATTGCGGACCGTGGTGACACCATAGGCAAGCAGCGCATTGGCATTGAAAGCGTATATGTCTGCCCTGTCCTCGATCACCATGACAGGCGCACCGTCGCGCATATCGATCGCGACCGGGCCCCAGGTTACATGCGCATGGGTATCAATCAGGCCGGGGAGGGCGAATGTCCCGGAGAGATCGTGCATGTTGGCCCCGTCGGTTGCCACCGGCCGGCCAGTCCCTATTTCCGTGATGCGCGTGCCGTCCACCACGATATAGCTGTCGGGCGTCAGCGTCTCCGTCTCGGGATCGACCAGCGTGGTGCCAAAATAGATGTCCCGGTCACGCGCATGGATCTGTGCGGGCAGGGCGAGGGCCAGCGCGGAAGCCGCGAAAAGGGCGGTGGTCGGTCGGGCATGCATCGGAACGTGATCCTTTCGAATTGCTACGTTCCAGCAGTCCCCGGCGGGACGAATTTCTTACAAACCAATTCTTTCCGCAGGCAGTTCGCCTTGCCAGCTTGTCGCGCCTAATTCAGCATTTCCAGCTGTTCCCCGGCTTCGAGCCAGCGCGTTTCCGCCTCTTCCAGCAAGGACGCTACGTCTGCGCGGCGCATGGACAGCTCCTGCACTGACATGCCCGCAAGCTTTCCTTCGGCCTTTGCCGGATCGATAAGCGCCGCATCGAGCCCGGCGCATTCGGCCTGTAGCCGGGCCATGTCCTTTTCCGCTTCTGTCACGAGCGCCTTGGCCTTGCGTGCCTCCTCGCGGTCACGGGCAGCAGCCTTGCGGTCCTTCTTCCCGGATTTCGGCTTGCTATCCCCGGCAGGCTGGTTCCGGCCCAGCACGAAGTCGATATAGTCCTCCATGCTGCCATCGAAATTGCGTGCGGTACCGCCATCGACCAGCACCAGCCGGTCGGCGGTAAGTTCCACCATGTGGCGATCGTGACTGATCAGGATCACCGCGCCCGAATAATCGTTCAGCGCCTGCACCAATGCCTCGCGCGCATCGACATCGAGGTGGTTGGTGGGCTCGTCCAGGATCAGGATATGCGGCGCTTCATAGGTGATCAGCGCAAGCGCCAGCCGCGCCCGCTCCCCGCCGGACAATTTCGCCACCAGCGTGGTGGCCTTGTCCCCGGCAAATCCGAACCGTCCGAGCTGTGCGCGCACGGCCGAAGGCGTCTTGCCTTCCATCAGCCTTGTCATGTGCTGCAGCGGCGTGTCGTCGCCCGAAAGCTCCTCCACCTGATACTGGGTGAAATAGCCGACCTTCATGCGCCCGGTGGCGAAGATCTCGCCTTCCATCGGCGCCAATTGTGCCGCCAGCAGGCGGGCGAGCGTGGTCTTGCCATTGCCGTTGCGGCCGAGCAGTGCGATCCGGTCATCCGGGTCGATCCGCAGGTTCAGCCGTCGCAGGATCGGTGTGTCGCCATACCCGACAGTGGCCATGTCGAGCGTGATCAGCGGCGGTTTCAGTTCCGTTGGCTGGGGGAAGTCGAAGCTGAGGCTGGGATCTTCCATCAGCGCTGCGATCGGCTGCATCTTCTCCAGCATCTTGGCGCGCGATTGCGCCTGTTTCGCGGTCGAAGCGCGCGCGCTGTTGCGGCGGACATAGTCTTCCAGCTTGGCCCGCTGGGCATCCTGCGCCGCCTTGGCTGCGGCCAGCTGTGCGGCGCGCTCGGCCCGCTGCCGCTCGAAGCTGTCATAGGTGCCGGGATAAAGCGTCAGCTGGCCGCCCTGCAGGTGCAGGATGTGGTCGACTACATTGTTGAGCAGGTCGCGTTCGTGGCTGATGACTATCAGTGTAGCGGGATAGGACTTGAGGAAGCTCTCCAGCCATAGCGTCGCTTCGAGGTCGAGATGGTTGCTGGGCTCGTCCAGCAGCAGCACGTCGGGCCGCGAAAACAGCAACGCGCCAAGCGCCACACGCATCTTCCAGCCGCCCGAAAAACTGTCGAGCGGCCGTTCCTGCATGTCCTCGTCGAAGCCCAGGCCCAGCAGGATGCGCGAAGCGCGAGCGGGCGCAGTATAGGCATCGATCGCGATCAGCCGCTCATACAGGTCGCCCAGTCGGTCCGGGTCCTCACAGGTCTCGGCTTCGGCCATGAGGCTGGTACGCTCGACATCGGCTGCCAGCACCGTCTCGAGCGGTGTGGCGCTGCCATGCGGTGCTTCCTGCGCAATATAGCCAAGACGTGCGCGGCGTGGCTTTTCGATCTCGCCCTCATCGGGTTCGATCTCGCCGATCAGTGCCTTCATCAATGTCGATTTGCCGGCACCATTGCGTCCGATCAGGCCCACACGCGCACCCGGCGGCACGGAGGCGCTGGCATGACCCAGAATGGTGCGTCCGCCAAGGCGCACGGTGATGTTCCTGATCGTCAGCATGGCCGCGCGCCCTATCAGGGACTGCAGTGGAATTCTAATGGCAAAGCATGCAGCGGCATCAAGGGCGGGGTCATGGCGCGCCCGGACCCCAATGTATTCCGCATTTCTTGATCTTTCCTACTCCCGATCTGGCCTGCCATCGAATTGCGACCATGCAAGTGCTACCTGTCGAGCCCAGCCTTTCCCCGCCCTCCGAGCGCCGTGATCCACCCTCCTGGGTTTTTGCGAACAGGACAGTGTGTCAGGTGTGAGGGGTTAGGTGGATCTGGCCCGGCATCGGCATTTGACCCAGCGCAAGGATTGTATGTGCCGCTTACAATATTTCACCCTCACCAAGACGAATCAGATGGCGGCAATTGAATGGTCTGGCCGCCTTGAGGAGGGAGAGTAGCAATGGCTCAGATTGTTGGCGGTTTCGCCGTTTCCCATACGCCCACCATCGCCTTCGCGCAGGATGCGGGCAAGCAGGACGACCCGGTGTGGAAGCCGATTTTCGACGGTTTCGAACCGGTCAAGAAGTGGCTGGCGGACACCAAGCCCGACGTGATCATCTACGTCTACAACGATCACATGACCTCCTTCTGGATGCGGCACTACTCGCATTTCGCCATCGGCATTGGCGAAGAATATGCGGCAGCCGACGAAGGCGGCGGACCGCGCAAGATCCCGCCGATCAAGGGCGATCCCGATTTCGCGCAGCACCTCGCCTTCGGCATGGTCGCAGACGAGTTCGACCTGTCCTATTGGCAGGGCATGGGGCTCGACCACGGCGCATTCTCGCCGCTTTCGGTCCTGCTGCCGCATTCGGACGAGGAAGGCTGGCCGTGCAAGATCGTGCCGCTCCAGTGCGGCGTGCTCGAACTGCCGATCCCCAAGGCCAAGCGCTTCTGGGATTTCGGCCGGAGCCTGCGCCGTGCGATCCAGAACTATCCCGCCGATATCAAGGTGGCGATTGCCGGCACGGGCGGCCTCTCGCACCAGGTCCATGGCGAACGCTGCGGCTTCAACAATGTCGAGTGGGACCATGAGTTCATGGACCGCCTCGCCAACGATCCCGAAGGGCTGCTCGACATCCCCGTGGGCGAGCTGGTCAAGCTCGGCGGCATGGAAGGCGCCGAGATCGTGATGTGGATGCTGATGCGCGGCGCGCTGGCTCCCAAGGTGAACGAGCTGCATCGCAGCTTCTTCCTGCCCTCGATGACCTCGATTGCCTCGATGGTGTTCGAGGATGCGGAGGAAGACCCTTCGCCCGAGAGCAAGGAAGACTACGCCAAGCGCATCTATTGGGATGTCGCCCCGGCGCTCGACCTCGAGGGCACCTATCCCTTCACCATCACTCGCAGCGCCAAGGCGTGGCGGATCAACAATTTCCTCCACTCGATTGTCGAGCCGGACTTCCGCGAGCGGTTCAAGACTGATTTCGAGGCCTTGGCGGACGAATATGAGCTGACCGAGGAAGAGAAGACCATGATCCGCGATCTCGATTGGATCGGCATGATCCATTACGGCGTGATCTTCTTCAATCTGGAAAAGCTCGCCCCGGTCGTGGGCCTCGGCAATATCGACGTCTATGCGGCGATGAAGGGGATGAGCGTCCCCGAATTCCAGAAGACCCGCAATGCGGCGATCAACTACTCGGTCGAGGCGGAACCCGCCGACTGAACCGGGAAAAGCTAGGCAGGCGGGTTAATCGACGGGCAGGCCCAGCACGCGCGCCGGATTGTGCTTGAACATCAGGTCGAGCTCGTCCTCGGTGAAGCCCTCGGCGCGCAGCAGGTTTGCCGAAAGGACCAATGCGTCAGCATGGTTGGGCGTACCGACCAGCCCGCTATCGGTCGAGACGATGCAATGCTCGGGGCCAAGCGCGCGGATCATGGCGACCATGCCCGGGCGGCTGGCATCCGAATAGAGCGTGTTGGCGACGACCTCGGCAAAGCCGCCTAGTGCCACTGCTTCGCGCAGTTGCTCGATGCTTGGGTCGGTATATTGTGGGCCGAGGCCGGGATGGGTGACGATGATCTTCTCGATCCCGCGTTCGCGCGCTGCATGCATGATCTGCAGCATTTCGGCCGAGTTCACATGGCCGGTGGCGAGCGTCAGGTCGTATTCGGCAATCAGGTCGAGCACTTCGAGGACTTGCGGCAACAACTCGCCATCCTCGGACACGCGGACGAAGGGACGGGTGTCGCCATTGACCATCACCTCATGCTCGGAATCATGCGTCGGCATCCACACGACCTTGCCGTAATGTCCGTCCATCTCGGCAAAGACGCGCACCGCCATGGGGTTGATCCCGCCGACGCTGACATTGAGCGCGATTCCGCCGAACACTTCCAGATCGGGCGCAGCATATTTGCGCGTCAGATTGGCGATGGCCGCCGTCTCGGTCCAGTGACTCTTGATGACGATGGCGCGCATGCCGCGCTCCTGCGCGCGCGTGGCGATCTCGAAAGCGTCCCATTGCCGGTTATAGGTGTCGGGTCCGAAATGGGCGTGGATGTCCACCGCGCCATCGAGGATGCGGTCCTGCAGGTTCTGGTCTTCGGACGGTGTGGGATCGTAGCGGGAGAAGGCTGCCCATGCATTGCCGCCATTGTCGGGCACCGGCCTGACGACCGAGGGGATCGCGTCAGGTGCCCAACTGGTTGCCTCGCCATTTTCCTGCGCCAGCGCTGCGCCCGGCATGACTGCCAACAGCATGGCAAATCCCTTCAAGGCAAATTTCGATTTCATCGGCCGCTCTCCCAACAGTCCGGGAACGAGACTATCCGAGCGGCTGGCGCGGTCAATCGGTCAACTTGACCCTATCGGCGGGCTGGCTTTCCCGGCGCAGCGGCCAATCGATCGCATGGCTGCACCAAAGCGCCAACCAGATGAGCAGCGGTTGCGCCAGCATGCGCGGGACATGGTAGGCAAGGCCCCAGCCGCCATCCTAGCGTGCCAGGTCAAGCAGCATATGGTTCAGATTGGCCGGCCAGACGCACAGTGCGTAAAGCGCCAGGCCGATACCCGCCACCCGGCGCAACCTTTTCGACCAGGGTTGGAGCAATGCCGCTGCCCCGACGAGCTCGGCGATCCCCGTCCAGAGGACTACAGTATCTGGGAAGGGGACCCATCCCGGCATGATCCGCAAGAAGGGATCGGGTGCTGTCAGGTGGAAATAGCCTGCCACGACATACAAGCTTGCAAGCAGCAGGCGCGCGATGCCGCGAATCATTCGGATAGTCGGTCACTGCGGGAGGAACTGTGCGGTCCTGCAGGCGCAAAACCCTAGGAGCGGCTGCGAAGGACCTGCCATGCGCTTCCAGCCGGCAAGACAGGCAACCCCGCCGGCAAATCCCGTTCGATCCTGTGCGAAATTCTAGGATGCATCGCCTGCTGTCCTGGCAACCGGCTTTCCGGCAATATGGTGATTGTCGATGTTCCGCTTGCGGACCTTGAAACTGTAGAAGTTCCCAATTCGGGTGCGTTTCAGCTTCCTGATCAGGAATTCCAGCTTGCTTTCCGGGTTGATCGGCCAATCGAGGAGTTGCGGCCAGAGCTGCCGCACAACCTCTTCGTACAGCCTTCCGGAGACGCGCTCCTCAATAGGGACAGACTGCATAGCCTCAAGCAAGGCACGACAATTATGCGGGCCGAAGCTCTCGATCGCGAGGTCGTACTGGGCCTGATGGTGGGCCGCCCAGCGAGAAAGCCGGAACTCCGAGTAGAACAGATCGGACAGGGCATGATCGTACTCCCTGGCCTTGCTCGAAGCTTCCTCGAGCCAGTCCTGGGTTACCTGTCTTGCCAGGTTGTTGGAGTTCCAGATTGGAAGCAGCGCACCGAGATGATCCGCTGCCGGGACATTCAAATGCTGGAAAAGATTGTCAGCGCCTTGGTGACCGGTGGTTCTCCAGGAGTTTGCCGGGAGATGCTCCCACCATGCATTGGTAAGCCCTTCGCGATTGAGCGAGGAGATCGTCGTGTTGGCGCGGTAGACGCGTTGCAGCCAGGAGGGCAGCGGGGCAGAGGCATTGATGACATTATGCTTCAATCCGAAGTGCTTCAGCATCATACCCGGAATGCGAGTGTCGGCATGGATCCGGTAATTCTCGCCCGGTCGGTAGGTGGTATAGTAAAAGCAGTCTGCCGAGACATCCCGGGTGGCAGCAAAGATGATGCGAGAATCCTTTCCCGCAGTCATGGAGACGGATAGTGGCGAGCGAGCGGCGGCTGCGTTGACCATGCCCCTGAGATATTTGGCGGCCCGTTCCGACGCCGTCTTGATATCCATGACTGCGCGTGGACGACGCGGCCAATATCGCTCCATCGACGCCTGGTCCAAATCCAGCAGGTGATTGGCGACTAGCTGCCGGCAATCGCGAATTGCCGTGACATGGAAGGGAAGCCAGGTGTCCCTCGCATAATACTGGCATCTCACGAGTTCGGTAACCTCTTCCGCAACGGGGAGACCAAGCTCTTCGGCAAGCAATGAGGTATCCGATGCGCACCAGGTGCCTTCCGAAGTGCGGGTGAAGGCCGCCGTCCGGAAACCGCTGCAATCCTGCAGCAGGACTGTCCTGTCCGGTCCGGCGATCAGGAGAACCCAGCGTCCCCCAAGGTGTTCCGTCCTTTCAATGATCTCGGTCTCCGAGGAGCAATTGTCAGCCAGGGCCCTGGCAATGTCCGAGTTGCTTCGTGTCGGCTCGAGTGGATCGAGTATTTCCCCCAGGACTGCGACGCTGAGGAGTTCGCCCTCTGCCAGAGACACGCTCAGATCGGGGTGATGGGCCAGGTAGAGATGTTTGAATCCCTTCCTTGCAAAGGATGCCGGCGCCCGTTCGGCCTCACGAGGTCCCAGTAGATATTGGCGTCTGTGATGCAGGCGTTCGAAGGATTCTGGGTCATCGGACATGATGGCAGTCTTTCTGGTCAGAGCATTTTTCAGGTTTCTGGTACTTCGCGGTACACAAGAGGGATACCGTGGCCCATGGTTGCGAGGACAGCTTTCGCCCGGAATTTGAAGGTTATGAGGTGCTTGAGCCTGGAGCCCAGCCAGCTGCGGCGAGCGTGAAGCCCGCAAAGTCGAATCCCGGTGCGACCACGCAGGAGACCAGCGTATAGCCGTGCTCGCCGCCTTCTGCCGGCATGGCACCCTGCCATTCATGGGGCGCGATCACATGTTGCAGGTGCTCGCCTTCAGCGATGGCAGGTCCCAGACGCACGCTGCTCACCGGCCCGTCATCGCCCGGTGCCAGCCATAGGTCGAGCGAATCGCCCGCATGCCACAACCAGATTTCCGCTGCATCGACCTTGTGCCAGTGCGACTTCTGGCCGGCTTCGAGCAAGAAGTGGATCGAGGTGGCGATGGAACGTCCGTCAGATCCGGCTGCGCCGCGCCACAGCTCCTTGAACCAGCCGCCTTCGGGATGCGGCTGCAGCCCGAGTTGTTCGATAATCTCTCTTGCGTCGGTCATGTCCGAAGTCACTGCGGGCCGAGACCGAATTCCTGCCGCTCCCGATTGATATAGGGCCGGCACATCTCGCCGATCTTGAGGATATAGACCGCCACGGGCGAGAACCTCTCATACTGGTCCTCTTGGTATGCCGCCGTGATCTGAGCGGCGAGGACGGCAGCGGTAACACGGCTTTCGATGAGGCAGCGCGTCCGCCCGCGCTTGGCCAATGCTTCTGTCAGCGAGTCATCGACGAAGAAATAGTTCAGGCTGTCATTGAGGCCCTGGACGTAGGCGGCCTTTGCTTCAGGAGTGAGCGAAAGCCAGCCTCCGCGCGTATTGACGAATCCCTCGGCCTGCGCGGAAACAGCAAAGCCGAGACTAAGCAGCAATGCGATTGCCCATCTGAAGCCCCTGATAAATCCCATCTTTACTGTCCTTATTGACCCTGCGGCGCAAATATCGATCTTCACGGCATCCCACGTAGCGTGGCCCCATTTCAAGAAGTTGTTCTATTTCAATCCTTCCTTTCCCTCGTTCCTTGACAATGGTAAACACCGGGTCAACCTTACTGGTTACGTGATCTTTACGGGACGATTCGTTCTGCGGTAGGTTTTGGAACCGCCGAGTGGGGCGTAAGGTTCAGTAGGGACTACCGGATGGTGGCTTGGGGAAAATTGGGGAGACAGGGGCTTTAGCGAAATTTGATTTGCCGGAGCATTCGGCACGTCGGCCTTGGTAGCTGGGTCGTGTCATTTCTGCGCAAGATACCTCATCCATTGAGCGAGTTACGGGAAAGTGGGCCTTGGGGTCCGTGAATTTGGAGATTGAGATGAAGAGCGTCAAATTTAGCATCATGTGCGGTACGGCATTGTCGGTCATTGCCTTTGCTGCGCCGGCCAATGCGCAGATCACGATTGGTCCCGACCCAATCGAGGTGAATGACGGTGGTACGCCGAGCACTCCTAATGCGGGTGGCAACCTCAACACGAATGGCGAAAATATTACCATGGGTGGCGGCAATATCAGTACCCAAGGTGGTAACATCTTCACCTCCGGCGGCGACATTGGCACTAATGGCGGCGAGCTGTTCACTGGCGGTGGCAACTTTGGCACCAATGGTGGCAATATCGACTCCTCGGGTGGTTTCATTAGCAGCGACGGTGGCTATATCAGCACCTTGGGCGGTGAGCTGCGCACGGTCGGAGGCGATCTTAGCCTGGATGGCGGTTCCATTACCGCCGCGGACACGATTGGCGGTTCCGCTGGCAGTGTAACGATCCAGTCGAACACTCTTGGCACTGCCAGCACTCTCACTGTGTCGGATACCGGCATTACGTTGCATGGCGGCACCACTTCTACCGATGTCGTGATCGACAACAACGGTATTCTGGTGACCGATTCGACCAACGGCCAGACCTTCCAGCTGGATGATTCGGGCAACGGCACCTTCGCCGGCAACGTCGATGCAGTTGACGTCAATGCCAGCGGCAATGTCACGGCTACCGGAGATGTGTCGGGCACGAATGGCACCTTCACCGGCACGGTGAGCGGCGCTACCGGCAGCTTCACTACCGTTGATGCGACTACCGGCAACATCACCACGGTCAATTCGACCACCGGCAACATCACCACGGTCAATTCGACCACCGGTAACATCACCAACGTCAACTCGACCACCATCGTGAACAGCGGCAATGTCGGTACGGCAACCCTGACCACGACCGGCGATGCCAGCGTCGGCGGCGCTCTTGCTGTGACGGGTGCGACCACCACAAATGGTATCACCAACACCGGCGACATCGCTACCGACACGCTGACCACCACGGGTGACGTAAGCGTCGGCGGCGATCTCGACATGAACGGCAACGACATCAACAATGTCGGCACGATCAACGCCTCGACCGGCAATATCGGCACCGTCAACGCCGGCACGGTCAACACCAATACCGTGAACGCGGGTGCGGTGAATGCCACCACGGCGACGATCGGCACAGTGAACGCCACGACGGTCAATTCCGACACCGGCAATTTCGGTACGGTCAATGCGACCACCGGCAACATCGCAACCGTCAATGCCGATACGGTCAACTCGACCACTGCCAACCACGGCACGGTCAATGCCGATGTCGCGAATGTCGGCGTGGTGAACTCGACCACGGTGAATGCCTCGACCGGCAATATCACTACGGTCAACTCGACCACGATCAACAACACCGGCGATGCCACGATCGGTGGTGACCTCGGTGTGACCGGCACCACGACCACCACCAACTTGGTCGCAACCGACGCCACGGTGAACAACACGCTGACCGTTGGCGGCCTCACTTCGGCGAACGGCGGCATCGTGACGAACGGTGCATCCATCAATGCCGGTTCGGGTGCGATCTCGACCACCGGTGCAGTCAGCGCGGGCACTCTGGGTGTTACCGGCGGTGCCACGATTGGTGCCGACCTCGCTGTGGGCGGTAACATCTCGGCCGACGGTTCGGTCTCCTCGGTCGGCGGTTTCTCGACCACCGATGGCGACATTGTCACCGTCAATGGCGACGTTTCGGCTGGCGGTATCACGCTCGACAGCTCGACCGGTCGCGTCACCGGCGTTGCTGCCGGTGTGGACCCGACCGATGCGGTCAACCTCGGCCAGCTGAACTCGGCTGTGAGCACGCTCAACGCACGTATCGACGGTATCGAGAGCCGCGTTGTGGACCTCGAGTTCCAGAACAAGCAGGCCTTCCAGGGTATTGCGATGGCATTCGCCCAGAATGCTGCTCCGCTTAACCTCGACAATGGTGAAGGCGGTATCGCCCTCGGTGCCGGCGTCTTCGAAGGCGAATATGCCGGTTCGTTCCGTGCCGGCTTCGTCACCGAAAGCGGCTTCGGCATTGGCGCCAATGTCGGCTTCTCCGAAGATGCCGTTGGCGGCGGCGTGGGTGCCAGCATCAAGTTCTGATCCGCTCAGCGGTTCAGCTTTGAACAAACGGCCGGCGGTCCTCTTGCGAGGGCCGCCGGTTGTCTATTGGGGGAAGCGGCCTAACTGGAGTAGCTTGTCGCCGAAGGCAATTGCCGCGCCTGCCAAGTCTGAAGGATCCCCTGCGTGAAGAACAAGACCCTTGCCCTGATCGCCTTGGCCCTTGCCGTACCTGCACGGGCTGAAACGGCAGAGGAAGTCGCCGAGGCCGCGCTTGAGGCGATGCCGGTGTGGGACGGGCACAACGATGTTCCGATGCAGTTGCGCTTCCGTTTCGGAAACAGGATCGGTGGCTTCACCTTTGTCGATACATCCTTCACTGCCGATAACCCGCGTGGGGCCATGCAGACAGACCTTGTGCGGCTGCGCGAAGGGCATGTCGGTGCGCAATTCTGGTCGATCTTTGTGCCGACCTCCATGCCCGAGCCGGAAGCTGCGGTCGCAGCACTCGAGCAGATCGACGTAACCAAGCGGCTTGTGGCCGCCAATGCCGACGAGATGGCATTTGTGGCTACTGCAGACGAGGTCGCGGCGGCGATGTCACAAGGCAAGATTGCCTCGCTGATGGGTATCGAAGGTGGGCATCATATTGCCAACAGCCTCGCTGTGCTGCGGCAGATGTATGCGCTGGGCGTGCGCTACATGACGCTGACCCATTCGGCCAATGTGGCATGGGCAGACAGCGCTGACGGAGTGCCGGTAAACGGCGGCCTCTCCGACTTCGGACGCGATGTGGTGCGCGAGATGAACCGATTGGGCATGATCGTCGATCTCAGCCACGTCAGTGCAGACACCATGCGCGATGCGATCGAGACATCTGCCGCGCCGGTGATCTTCAGCCATTCGAGCGCTCGTGGGCTGGTCAACGAATCGCGTAATGTTCCAGATGATGTGCTGGTCAGCCTGAAGGACAATGGCGGCATCGTGATGGTGACCCCGGTCGCGGGCTATATCAGCACGGCGAAGAACGATTGGCTGGGGGATCGCGCAGGTGAGCAGGCGCGGCTGGAATGGCAATGGCAGGGCCAGCCCGACCGGGTGAGCGAAGGCATGCAGGCATGGCTGACTACTCATCCCGAGCCGGTCGCGACGGTAGCGGACCTTGCCGACCATATCGATCACATCCGCGCAGTGGCGGGAATCGATCACATCGGCATTGGCGGAGATTACGATGGCTGGACCGATTTCGCCGAGGGACTGGGCGATGTCTCAACCTATCCGGCCCTTTTCACCGAGCTGGCCCGGCGCGGCTACACGCAGGAAGAGCTCGAGAAGATCTCCGGTCGTAACATGATGCGCGTTCTGCGCGCGGTCGAAGCCTATGCAGCAAGCCAGGCGGGAATGCCGCCTGTCGAAAGCTCTAACAGCTGATCAGGCCGCGTGCTCGGGCAATCCGGTACGGTCCGTAGATGCAAGGTCTTCGAGTTCTTGCTCGGACATTGAATCGTACATTTCCTTCGAAGCGCCTTCGAGCTCGCTGACCTTTGCTTCGCCGCGCTTGGCTGCAAGCGCCGCACCGGCGGCCCTTTGCTGTGCTTTCGATTTAGCTGGCATGGCTCGTAATTTCCGGTTCAATCAGCTGATGGCTGGTACGATCCACACGGCGGACAGGATGGTGACCGCCAGTATCAGGCTGGCACCCAGCACCCAGCGCACCACTCCTTCCTTGGAGCCGGCGCTTGCCTCGGTTTCCTCGATGTGAACTTCGTCGCCTTTGCGTTCCATGATCATTGCTTTCGTAGAATCGACTTGGGTCATGCCAAATCTACGAAGCGCGCAGAGGAATGTTCCGCCTCCGGAGGACGGGCTTTGGTCTGTAGTGAGCCGGGATCAGTCGCGCAGCAGGTCGTTAATTCCGGTCTTGGAGCGCGTCTGCGCATCGACCGTTTTCACGATCACAGCGCAATAGAGGCTGGGTCCGGGCGATCCGTCGGGCAGCGGCTTACCGGGCATGGCGCCGGGCACGACGACTGCATAGGGTGGAACCTTGCCCATGTGCACTTCGCCGGTCGCTCGATCGACGATCTTGGTCGATGCGCCGAGATAGACTCCCATCGACAGCACCGCGCCTTCACCCACGATCACGCCCTCGGCAACTTCACTGCGGGCGCCGATAAAGGCCCCGTCGCCGATCACGACCGGTCCGGCCTGCATGGGTTCGAGCACGCCGCCGATTCCTGCACCGCCGGAAATGTGCACGTTCTTGCCGATCTGCGCGCAGGAGCCGACGGTGGCCCAGGTATCGACCATGGTCCCTTCATCGACATAGGCGCCGATATTCACGAAGCTGGGCATCAGCACCACGTTCTTGCCGATGAAGCTGCCCTGCCGAGCTACGGCGCCGGGAACTACGCGGAAGCCGGCTTCCCTGAAGCGGTTGGCGCCCCATCCGGCAAACTTGCTCGGGACCTTGTCGAAGCCGGGTGCGCCTGCTGCGCCGAAATCGACTACCTCATTGTCGTTGAGACGGAAGGAAAGCAGCACGGCCTTCTTGAGCCACTGATTGACGGTCCAGCCGCCATTGCCGTCGGGCTCGGCCACGCGGGCCGTGCCGCTGTCGAGCAGGGCCAAAGCCGCCTCGACATGCGCGCGCACATCGCTGCTCGCGGGCGTTACGCTGTCACGCGCTTCCCAAGCCTCTTCGATGGCGGTCTCAAGATCGGCACTCATTGGCGGCATCCCCTGCTTGTAACTTGCTGTCCAGCGCCGCTAGCTTGCCATTGGAGGCGGGGCAAGGGGAGAAGGGCGCTCGCTTCAGCTCATCAGGTCGCGGGCAAAGCCGATCAGCCCGGTCTGGCGCACACGTCTGAGGCGCTCGGCATGCAGGATCGTTTGCACCTTGGCGAAGCACGCCTCCACGTCGTCATTGACCACGACATAATCATAGCCGTCCCAATGGCTGATTTCCGAGCGTGCGCGGTCCATGCGTCCCTGGATTACCTCCTCGCTATCGGTCCCGCGCGACCGCAGGCGATGTTCGAGTTCGGCGATACTCGGAGGCAGGAGGAAGACCGAAACGACATCCGCACCGGCCCGCTGTGAGAGCTGTTGCGCGCCCTGCCAGTCGACATCGAAGAGGAAATCCTGCCCTTGCTCGAGGCCCTGCGTCACCTGCGCGCGCGGCGTGCCGTAGAGATTGCCGAACACTTCGGCCCATTCGAGAAAGGCATCCTCCGCCACGCGGGAGCGGAAGTTCTCGGTATCGGTGAAGTGATAGTCCTTGCCGTCGACCTCGCCGGGCCGGATGCCGCGCGTCGTAACGGAGACGGACATGGCGAGTCCGCCTTCCTCTGCTGTCAGCAGCTTGCGCGCAATCGTGGTCTTGCCAGCCCCCGAGGGAGAGGAAAGGATGAACATCAGTCCGCGGCGCGGGAGGTCTCTGGAATCGGCCATGAGCGCTTCTGGCGCATGGCGGCGTGCTTGATCAAGTGTCGGAGCTGTCGCTTTCCAGTGCTGCGGATCGCTTCCCCCTGGCGCGCCGCGCCTTCCCGCGTTCATACAGCGTCCTGGCGATCAATCCGGTGCCGACCAGCGCCGCGCCGGGGACCGAACTGGTGGCGACACGCGAAACAGCAACGGCCGTCAGCGTGCTGCTGGCGGACTTGTTGCGCATGACTTGTTGCGCAGTTTCCTTGCCGTAGCGTCCCTTGAGGATGCGCTTCTCCACAAAGCGACGCAGGAATGTTGTGCCGATGCGCATGACAAGGTCGGCCATCAGCAAGTTTGTTTCAGGATCGGTTGCCGGCTGCAGGGCAGTATCGGGGGCTGGCTCGACCTGGTTGCGACGCCGCTTGCCCCTTGCCATCGCCGTGCCGCCTATTTCTTGCGGCCGAAATCGACCGTCACGACATTGGAGCCATCATCGGCTCCTGCGCTCCCATCCGGTCCGGCACCCTCGGGTCCGTCATTTTCGGGATCGTCATGATCCGTCGGTTCGACATCGCTGGCTGCGGCCTGGAACTGCAGACCGAAATCGACAGCCGGGTCGACGAAAGCAGTGATGGCGGAGAAGGGGATAATCAGCTGGGCAGGGCGCTGGTTGAAGCTCAGCCCAACGGAAAAGCCGTGTTCGTCCACCTTCAAGTCCCAGAACTTGTTCTGCAGCACGATCGTCATCTCGTCCGGAAAACGCTCACGCAGGTCCTGGCGGATATCAACTCCCGGTGCGCCGGTCTTGAAGGTGATGTAGAAATGATGGTCGCCCGGCAAGGCACCGCCCTGCCGTTCGACTTCGCCAAGAACTCGGCCGACGACCGCGCGCAGGGCTTCCTGCACGATCTCGTCATAGGGTATCAGGCTGTCAGGCGTATCATCGCTCATATCACGCGCTAGGTGACTATCTGCAGGCCTTTGGTCAAGGCGCAAAGCGGCATTGATCCACCGCCATCCCTTGCGAAAGGCGCATCCGGGCCTATAGGCAATCACCATGAGAACGGGCCGGATAGAGCGAAAAACCGCCGAGACGGATATCCTTGTCGAGGTAAATCTCGACGGGGCGGGGAAATATGACATTTCCACGGGCATCGGCTTCCTCGACCACATGGTGGAGCAGTTTTCGCGCCACTCGTTAATCGATGTGACCTTGAAGGTGAACGGCGACCTGCATGTCGACCAGCACCACACGACCGAGGACAGCGCCATCGCGCTGGGCCAGGCATTGGCACAGGCGCTTGGCGACAAGGCGGGAATCGGTCGATATGGCGAGGCGCACTCGCCGATGGACGAGACCATGGCGCGCGTTGTGCTCGATATTTCGGGCAGGCCATTCCTCGTGTGGAAGGCGCGCTTCACGCAGGAAAAGCTCGGCGAATGGGATACCGAGCTGATTGAGCACTGGTTCCACTCGGTGGCGCAGGCCGCCGGGCTGACGCTGCATTGCCAGGTGCTTTACGGCTCGAACAACCACCATATCTGCGAGGCGCTCTACAAGGGTTTTGCCCGCGCCATGCGCGAAGCGGTCGAGCTCGACCCTCGCAAGGGCGGAGCGGTACCCTCCACAAAGGGACAATTGGGTGGGTAACCGCGTTGCGCTGATCGATTACGGCGCCGGCAACCTTCACTCCGTTCACAACGCGCTGAAGGCCGCAGGCAGTGAATTTATCACCGTTACAGACGATCCCGATCTCGTGCGCGGTGCGCAGCGCATTGTTCTGCCCGGCGTTGGCTCGTTTCGCGCCTGCTATGAGGGACTGACGGGCATTCCCGGCATGGTCGAGGCGCTTGAAGAGCGCGTGTTGAAGGATGGCGTGCCCTTCCTCGGCATCTGCGTCGGCCTGCAATTGCTGGCGACACGCGGGCTCGAACATGGCGAGACGCCTGGCCTTGGCTGGATCGAAGGCGATGTGACGCTGATCGAGCGCACCGATCCGGAGATCAAGGTGCCGCATATGGGCTGGAACGATGTCCAACTTACCCCGCACCACGGCGACCACGATCTGCTGGAGGAGGGCGAGGCCTATTTCCTCCATTCCTACCATTTCGTGCCTGCCAACGGGCATGATATAGCCGCGATGACCGACCATGGTGGTGGCCTGGTGGCGGCCATTGCGCGCGACAATATTATCGGCGTGCAGTTCCACCCGGAGAAGAGCCAGCGATACGGGCTGGACCTGCTGGCACGCTTCCTTGAATGGAATCCCACATGATCATTTTTCCGGCGATCGACCTCAAGGGCGGCGAAGTCGTGCGCCTTGCGGAAGGCGACATGGATCGCGCCACCGTCTATGGCGACAATCCGGCCGCGCAGGCGCTGATCTTCGCCGAGGCCGGAGCGCAGCACCTGCATGTCGTCGATCTCGACGGGAGCTTTGCCGGTCGCGCGGAAAATCGCGAGGCGGTGGAGGCCATCGTTGAGGCCTTTCCGGGCTACGTCCAGCTTGGCGGCGGCATTCGCGACGCAGCAGCGGTTGAGGGATGGTTCAACCTTGGCGTGGCGCGCGTGGTCATGGGCTCGGCCGCGCTCAAGGATCCGGAATTCGTCAAGCAGATGGCGAAGGAATGGGAGAACGGCATCGTCGTCGCCGTCGATGCGCGCGATGGCATGGTGGCGACAGAGGGTTGGGCCGAAGTGTCGGACGTGCCTGTAGTCGACCTTGCCCGCCGGTTCGAGGATGCGGGCGTTGCCAGCCTGCTGTTCACCGATATCGGGCGCGACGGCTTGCTCAAGGGCTGCAATGTCGATGCGACGGTGGACCTAGCACGCAGTGTGGACATTCCGGTGATTGCCAGCGGCGGCGTGAAGGGGCTGGACGATATTCACATGCTGTCGATCCATGCGGACGAGGGGATCGAGGGCGTGATTACCGGCCGCGCGCTTTACGAAGGCAAGCTCGACCTTGCGACCGCGATTGCGATGGCGGAGCGCGCTTAACCCGATTTCAGCACTGGTCCGATAAAGAGGTCCGCAAGGAGGCTCCGATGTTCGGACTGTTCAAACGCAACAAGGCACCTGGCTGGTCGCTCGTGGTTGTCCCCGAGGGCGAGCACAAGACGCACGACGTCGAAGCGCGGCTCTATGCACCGGGAGCGAAGCGCGGCCAGTCCTCTGGCAAGCTGTCGCAGGATCGCTGGAGCCATGGGGTAGGGCGCTTCCGCATTCGCGCGCGCAAGCTCGATCCGCAAAACGATGGAACGGCGCGTCTCTATTGTGATGATACGCTCGTCTCCGAATTCGAGGTTTCGGGCAGCAGTTTCGAGTTCAGGTGGCGCGGCGATGTCACCGATGACATGCCCAAATTCGAGATCGGCCAGACAATCCGGCTCGAGGCCGGAAGCACGGTACTGACCGGAGTGGTCGAGCCCGACTGAATTCTCGCATTTGCGCCCGCGCTGTGGCAGGGGCGTGCGCATGACCGTTCGTATCCGCGTAATCCCCTGTCTCGACGTGGCCGATGGCCGCGTAGTCAAGGGCGTCAATTTCGTCGATCTCAAGGATGCCGGCGACCCGGTCGAGCAGGCGCAGGCCTATGACGCCGCCGGGGCGGACGAGCTGTGCTTCCTCGACATTTCTGCCAGCCATGAAGGGCGCGGGACTTTGCTCGATATCGTCCGGCGCACGGCGGAAGTCTGCTTCATGCCCGTCACCGTGGGCGGCGGCGTGCGCACGGTCGAGGATGCGCGCGCGCTGCTGCTGGCAGGAGCGGACAAGGTGGCGGTCAATTCCGCCGCCGTGTCGCGACCCGAAGTGATCACCGAAATTGCCGAGCGCATGGGCAGCCAGTGCATCGTCGCCAGCGTCGATGCGCGCTGGGTGCACGATCACTGGGAAATCTTCACGCATGGCGGCAGGCGCGCGACCGGCATCGACGCCGTGGAGCATGCGGTGCGCATGGCCGAAATGGGCGCAGGCGAATTGCTCGTCACCAGCATGGATGGAGACGGGACGCAGAAGGGCTACGACCTCAAGCTCACCCGCACGATTGCCGATGCGGTTTCGGTGCCGGTGATCGCCAGCGGCGGCGTCGGTACGCTCGATCACCTGGTGGAAGGCGTGACCGAAGGTCATGCCAGTGCGGTGCTGGCTGCCAGCATCTTCCATTTCGGAACCTATTCGATTGCCAATGCGCATGATGCGCTGCGCGCCGCCGGTTTACCCGCGCGCAGCGTCTAGTCCCATCGCGGGACGTTAACACACTCCCGATTGCGGGGATCGCGCGCGAGGCAGATGGGCTGTGCCATGCTTACGCGCATCCTCCTCATACTTGCCCTCAGCCTCGTTATCGTGAACGCACCGGCTGCGGCGGCGGGAAGCGCGCAGGTTCCCGAAGGTTCATCCATGACCCTGTTCGCGCTCGGCCTTGCCGGAGTGATGATCGGCCGCCGTTTCGCCCGACGTCGTCGCTAAGGCGGCTTGACTGGCGCGCGCAGGCTGCGCATCCCCAAGCCCATGGATATTCTTGAGCATCTCGAACAGGTCATCGCCGAGAGGCGCAATGCCTCGCCCGATGAAAGCTATGTCGCCAAGCTCAATGCGCGCGGCATGCCTGTAATCGCCCGCAAGCTGGGTGAAGAGGGTGTCGAAGCGGCTATTGCTACGCTTTCGGGCAGCGATGAGGAATTGGTGGGCGAGGGTGCCGACATCCTCTTCCACCTGATGGTGGCGCTACAGGCGCGTGGTATTGCCTTTGCCGATGTGCTGGCAGAGCTGGAGAAGCGCGAGGGCGTTTCCGGTCTCGTCGAAAAGGCGAGCAGGAGCGAATGATGGAAGCAGTGGATGCCAGCCAGCCCTACGATCGCGACAATATCTTCGCCAAGATCCTGCGTGGCGAGATCCCTTGCGACAAGGTCTATGAGGACGAGTTTGCTCTCGCATTCAATGATATCGCTCCGCAGGCACCGGTGCATGTGCTGGTGATTCCCAAGGGCGAATATGTCAGCTGGGACGACTTCTCCGCCAAGGCATCGGATGCGGAAGTTGGCGGTTTCGTGCGTGCCGTCGGTATTATTGCGCGCGAGCTTGGCCTGGTCGAGCCCGGCTATAGGCTGCTCTGCAATCTCGGCGCGGATGGCGGCCAGATCGTGCCGCATGTCCATGTACATCTGTGCGGCGGAAAGTCCCTGGGGCGGATGATTTCGGGTTGAACCGAGTCAGTCCCCCGTCAATCTGTGGGTGACGGCCTTCCCGCCGAGTCCTGTGCCCGCTAGAAGCGGTAGGGGATGGAGAGTGAATTGCAGCCGAGCAGCGGAATTTTCGAGGGGCATTGCCACCTCTTCCCGGTGCGCGTCTATTACGAGGACACCGATCTGTCGGGCCTCGTCTATCATGCCAATTACCTGAAGTTCTGCGAGCGCGCCCGCTCGGACCTGTTGCGGCTCCTCGGCATCGACCAGCGTAAGGCGCATGAGGACGGCGTTGGAAATTATGCGGTAGCCGAGGCCAATCTGCGCTATTTTATTCCTGCGCGCCTCGATGATTCACTCACCGTTCAAACAGAATGTGTGGAACTGAAGGCTGCAAGCGTCCGTTTGCGGCAGCGCCTGATGCGTGGAGGGGATCTCTTGGTGGAAGTGACTGTTCGCGTCGGTTTCATCGCGCCTTCCGGCAGGCCGCGTCGCCAGCCCGACGAATGGCGCAAAGCCTTTGACGATTTCTTTGTGAAAGACCCTGAATGACTTCGCTCGATTTCCTGGCCGCAGCGGGCGCCAGCGCCCCGACCCGGCTCGATCCCATGCAATTGTTCCTCGATGCCGACATCGTCGTGCAGATCGTGATTGCCGGCCTGCTGCTGGCTTCGGTCTGGGTGTGGATGATCATCATCGCTTTCTCACTGCGAATGGCCAATGTGCGCGGAAGGTCGAACAAGTTCGAGCAGGATTTCTGGACTTTGGACGAGCCCGAGGCACTGCTTCAGCGCAGCAAGGCTGATTCGCCCTCGGGTCGCGTGGCAGCTGCTGGCTTTTCGGAATGGCGCCGTTCGGCCAAGGCCGGGATCAGGGATCGCCAAGCCGCCATGGCCAGGATTGGCCAGGCGATGGAAGACCAGGTTGCGGCGGAAGCGGACAAGCTCGCAAACCGGCTCAATTTCCTGGCGACCACGGGGTCCGTTGCCCCCTTTGTGGGCCTTTTCGGCACCGTTTGGGGCATCATGAACAGCTTCTTCCAGATCGGGACGCAGCAGAATTCCTCACTCGCCGTGGTCGCTCCGGGCATCTCGGAGGCGCTGTTCGCCACGGCCATCGGCCTGTTCGCGGCAATCCCCGCGGTCATTGCCTATAACCGCTTCTCCAACGCGGTGAACGGTTTCGAGGCAAAGCTGCAGCGCTTCGCCGATCGCGTGCATGCCAATGTCAGCCGCGAAATGGAGCAGGCGTGATGTTCGGCCTTCGCTTTGCTCCGGCAGTTGCGGCACCACCCCACGCCCCCACCCGGCCTCCCAAACAGGGTAGGCTCCTGGGTGGCCGGGTGGGGGTGCGGGCCGGTGCCGTTCCCGACCGTGAGGTCGGATAGATGGCGATGGGAGTTATGAAATCCTCCCGCAGCGGTCGATCGAGCCGCCGCGCGCCCATGGCCGAGATCAACGTAACGCCCTTCGTGGACGTGATGCTGGTGCTGCTGATCATCTTCATGGTCACGGCGCCGCTGCTGGCCAGTGGTGTGCCCGTCGAACTGCCGGAAAGCAGAGCAAACCCGCTCGACCAGACGCCTGACCAGCTTACCATTTCGATCGACCGCGATGGCTATATCTTCATCGATGACGATTTGGTCGGAGAAGGCGAGCTCGACGATCGCTTGCTCGAGATAGGGTCGGCTGCACAGGGCGAGTTGCCATTGGTCACCTTGCGCGGCGATGCGCAGAACAATTACGGCCGTGTGATGGCAGTGATGGGGGAATTGAATCGTGCCGGATTCAATTCAATCTCGCTGGTCACCAACAGTTCAGCCAACGAGCCCTAGGCGCGCAATTCCAATGGGCCCCATCGCCAACCTTGCGCGTGAAGAGAAGCTCGGCCTTGCGGTCGCGGCTTTCGCGCATATTGCGTTGTTCGCGGCGCTGATCCTCAAGGATGACAGCCATCCGGCATACGAAATGTCCGAGCGGATCAATGTCAGCCTGGCGACCGAGGTAAGTCTCGAATCGACTGCGCCCGATCCTTCGAGCAATCCTGCGGCTTCTGCTGCGCCCGAACTGTCGGAGGAACCGCAACCCGATCCAGCCCCGGTTGTGGAGCAGCAGGTGACCCAGCCGGTTGCGGAGCAACCGCGGCCGCCCGTGCAGGAGCGCTCGCAAGTGGCGCAGCCCACTGTCGAGCGACCGCAGCAGCCGGCGCCGCGCCAGACGCAGGCTCCCGCGCCGAGAGAGCAATCCTCGGGCACGCGGCTCAATGAGCGTTTCCTCGAGGGCATGAGCGATGGCGACGGGCGCGAAGGCGATCCCGGCGACCGGCCCAATCCGCAGCAGCAGCAGAGCATTCTTGCTGCCATCGTGCGCCAGTTGAAGCCGCACTGGAACCCGCCTTCCGGCCTCGAGGTCGATCGCCTGCAGACCGTGGTGCGTTTCCGCCTCAATCGCGACGGTTCGCTCAACGGCAATCCCGAAGTGCTGCGCACGGACGGACAGACGAGTTCGAACCGGGCGCAGGTCAGGCGTCACCAGGAACAGGCCGTGCGTGCCGTTCGCCTGGCTGCGCCCTTCAATTTGCCTGAGCGCTTCTATTCTGGCTGGCGCACTGTAGAAATGGACTTCAATCAGGACCTGGCTCGATGAATCTCAGACAATCCCTTTCCGCTTTGTTCGCCATTGCAATGCTGGCTGCCGGCGGCCCAGCTCTTGCGCAGGATGAAGCTATCTCGCTCGATCCCTCTTCGCTCGACGCGGAAGGCAATGCGACTGCCGATGCGGGCGAGGAGAGCGTGCTGCGCGGGACCGTAACAGCCGACGCCTGGCAGGACCTCGGCATTGCGATTGCCAGTTTTGCGACCAACCAGGATGTGCCGACGCCGGCCAATGCCGATGGCACTGCCTCCCTCGGGCATGAGCTGGCGCGCGTGGTCTTTGCCGATCTGCGCAATAACGGGCTGTTTCGCCCGGTCGGGCCGGATGCCCTGCCGCGTCCTTCCTATGCCCAGATAACCGCGCCGAGCTGGCGCACTTGGCAGAGCCAGTCTGCAGAAATGCTCGTCCATGGCTATGTCCGCGCGAACAATGACGGGAGGCTGACCGTCGGTTGCTATCTCTACGACGTGATCCTGGAGGAAGAGCTGGTCCGCGAAGGCTGGATCGTTTCGCCAGCCGAGTGGCGCCGTGCGGCGCATAAATGCGCTGATCTCGTCTATTCGCGCCTGTCGGGGGAAAGTCCCTTCTTCGACAGTCGCATCGCCTATATTGCCGAGACGGGCCCCAAGGAACGCCGTATCAAGCGGCTCGCCATCATGGATAGCGACGGGGCCAACCACCGCTTCATCACCAACGGCCAGTCGACCGCGCTGACCCCGCGCTATTCACCCGACTATTCGCGCATCGCCTACCTGTCCTATGTCGACGGCAATCCGCGCATCTATGTCTATGACATCGGGACTGGCCAGCAGACGCTGGTGACGCAAAGCTCCAACCCCACTTTCGCCCCGCGCTGGAGTCCGGATGGCCGCTATTTGCTCTATTCCATGGCCGTAGCCGGGAATACGGATATCTACCGCGTGCCTTCGGCTGGCGGTGCCTCGATCCGGCTGACCAGCAGCCCGGCGATCGAGGTTGGCGGTTCCTATTCGCCCGACGGGACGCAGATCGTCTTCGAAAGCGACCAGTCGGGCACGCAGCAGTGCTACACGATGAATGCCGACGGTTCGAACCAGCGGCGGATCAGCTTCTTCGGCGGCCGATGCGCCACGCCCGAATGGAGCCCGCGCGGCGACCAGATTGCATTCACCCATATTGTGGGCGACTTTCATATCGCGGTGATGGACACCAATGGGCGCAACATGCGCACCCTGACCAATGGCTGGCAGGACGAAGCGCCGACTTGGGCGCCCAATGGTCGCATCATCCAGTTCTTCCGATCCGAGCGTAACACGGGTAATGCTTCAATCTGGCAGGTCGACCTGACCGGCGAGAACGAACGCCGTCTCAACACGCCGGTAGGGGCTTCAGATCCGGCCTGGGGACCGGTTCTGCCGTAATTGCGTTTATTCCCTATCGGGCTGAAACCCGACACTCGTTTGAGGAGGATTCTGGAATGCAACGTTATGCCGTCATCCTTGCCGCCACCAGTGTTCTGGCGTTGGCGGCCTGTAAGAAGGAACCACCGGAGACTCTGCCTCCGGCACCGGTCGCCTCTGCTCCTGCCCCGTCGACCCCTGCTCCGACCCCGGCGCCGAGGCCCACCGGACCACAGCCCGGCAGCCAGGCTCACTTCGCTTCGGCAATGGCCGGTCGCGACGTGATCTTCTTCGACACCGACAAGTACAATATCGACAGCGAAGACGCTGTGGCACTGCGTGCCCAGGCCGAATACATGCTGCAATATACGAGCGCGGGTGCAACGATCGAAGGCCATGCCGACGAACGCGGCACGCGCGAATACAATCTTGCCCTCGGCGAACGCCGGGCCAATGCTGCCAAGAACTACCTTGTCAGTCTTGGTGTGGCGGAAAGCCGCCTGCGCACGGTCAGCTACGGTGAGGAACGTCCGGCAGCCACCGGTTCGAACGAGCAGGCCTGGGCGCGCAACCGCCGAGCGGTTACGGTGATGATCGACTGATCAGTCGGCGACCAGAGAAATAGCCGGGATAGCCTGGCCAAAGGCGGGCGCGGAGGCATGAGCTTTCGCGCCCGTTCCCATTGCATGCTGGACATCGTGCCGGTCCGCAGTGCTGGACAGCGCAAAGGCTGCCATGGCGAAGACGGAAAAAGCGGCTGCGATAGACAGTTGCTTGCTCATGACAGTGCAACTAGGCACTGCGTTTCGTTTTGCAATGCAACATGTGTAAGGAATTGTATCGTTTCGGCGAAAACCTTCACAGTGGTTTGAGTAGGCGCGGGCAGGCCTTATACTGCCTGAATAGTGAAAGGCAGGCAGGTTTGATGGCGCGTTCGCGGCGTTCCGACAATTGGGGTTTCCCGCGCTGGGGCGGATACGAATCCAGCCGTGAGGCAGTCAATGTGCGTATCTGCGATCGTCATGGCTGCAACGAGAAGGGCGATTGCCCCGCTCCCAAATCGCCCAACAGCAAGGAACGTTGGTATTTCTGCGAAAAGCATGCCGCGGAATACAACAAGGGCTGGGACTATTTCGAAGGCCTCGACAAGGAAGAAGCTGCCAACCGCGCCAAGGCCGAGCGCAGCGAGAATGCCGGCTATGCAGAAGCGCAGCATTATGGCTGGGGTGGCGGCGGCGATGGCAGCCGCAGCGCCGACGAGATGCGCGCGCTCGAAGTGCTTGAGCTGGAAGTCGATGCGAGTTTTGACGACGTGAAGAAGGCTTGGCGCGCAAAGGCCAAGGAAGTTCACCCCGATGTCCGTCCGGGCGATGAAGAGGCGGCCAAGGCCTTCCAGGCGTATCAGCTTGCCTATGAGGTCCTGCGCCAGGCCGAAGAACGCCGCGAGTGGAAGGGATGATCCGCCCTTTGCTGGCGGTCGCCGCGCTCGCTTGCGCTGTTCCTCTTGCTGCTCAGGACGATGGTGCCCCGATCGCGATCGGCAAGCAGGGCAGTTTCGCAGTAGGTGGCAGGATCGTTGTGAATGACGAAGGTGCCACGCAATCCTGTGGGCACGGGTATGTCGAATACCAGATTCCCGCCTATCCGCGGGATAACAAGCTGTTCTTCTGGCACTCCTCGAGCCCGTTCGTATGGCAGAACAACTGGGAAGGCGACGAGGGATTCCAGAGCCTGTTCCTGAGGCGGGGCTACACAACTTTCTTGTGGGACGGACCAGGCGTGGGCCGCGCAAACTGGGGTTGTGAAGAGCAAAGCTACAGCCCGTCCGCCGGTCGCGACCAGCAGAACTTCACGTCCTGGCGCTTGGGTCCCGATTGGCTGGACTGGTTCGATGGTATCCAGTTCCCCACCGACAACGCTTTCGCCATCAACCAGGCAATGCGCGCGCGCTATAATGAATTCGACACGATGGACGCCATCAGGATCGAGGCTGAAGCAGCTGCCGAGGCATTCGACCAGGTCGATGGCGCGATCGCTGTCACCTCCTCCGCGGGAGGCTTGCGGGCGTTGCTCGCGGCGACGCAGAGCGACAACGTCCGAGCCATCATCGCCTATGAAAATCCGGGTTACCTCTTTCCCGAAGGCGAGGGGCCCGATGGGCCGGACACGCCCTTCGGCCCGCTGCATGTTAGCGAAGAAGAATTTGCCCGGCTGCTGGCCATCCCCATGCAGTTCGTCTGGGGTGACAATATCGAAGGCCACGCCATCTGGCGCAGCAAGCTCGAGGAATGCCGGCAATTCGTCGATCTCGTCAACGCACGGGGCGGTAAAGCCGAAATCCTGCTATTGCCGGAAGTTGGCCTCACCGGAAATACGCACATGCCCTTTGCCGATCTCAACCATCGGGATGTGGCTAGGCTGATGGACGACTTCCTTGCCCGGCACGGACTGGATAGCCGTTAATCAGGGTACGACAGCGGTCTGCTGGCCAAGGAAGCTTCCCAGGAACTTTCTGCCGTCGTCATGTACAACGCGGAAAAGGATGACCATTTCTTCACGGTCCGGCCCCGCCAGGGTGCCCACGATCTGGCCGCTGAAACCAGATGCCGCGTCTTCGGCAGTTCCCGCAAAGGCTCCGGTGGCCGCCAATGTCGCCTCGAAGTCGAGTGTTGCGACGGTTGTCGGCGTTCCACCGATATCCACGACGACCGGGACCGAGCCGGTCAGTTCAGGTCCGGCAGTGCCAGGGGTAACGGTAAAAGTCGGCGATGGCTGGGTGATTGAATCGAACGTGGTCGTCCCCGAAGTGCCGCCTGCAATCTCTGCATCACCGGTATAGGCGAGCGTTGTGTCGATGGCCTCTTCGGTCTCCACCGGCTTGACGAATAGCAGGACTCGGCGGCTCCGAAGTTCGCCCGGAATGGTTTCGCGGATGAAGGGATCTGTCTTTTCCAGCTGAACCCGCAAAAGGTTCTCGAATGGCGTTTCCATGATCAGCCTGCCAGAGGCGTTCTCATAGACGCGCTCTGTCGGAGAAACGCTGACCCGGTCGGTGCCAAGGAATTCCAGGATGTCCTCGGTGGTGACGAAGCGGTAAAGCACGGCTTCGGGGTCCAGTTCGAACGCCACCGCGCCCAGGTCGTTGATGATCCTGCCGTCGCTGAAAACCTCGTCACCCCCGGTGCCGGGGGTGAAATAGGCGTAAATATACATCCGCACCGTGCTGACCTCGAATTCTTCGGTGAAATCGAAGGTTACGTCTGCAGGAGTAGGAGTTTCCGTCGGTGTCGGAGTAGGTGTCTCGGTCGGTGTCGGGTCGGGCGTGTTGTTGCCACCGCCACAGGATGCGAGGAGGGAACAGCACGCTGCGGCGCCGAGCAAATAGCGAAGTTTCGAAGACACTGAATTTCCGTTCTTTATGGTTTCGTGTGCGGTCTGCGCGGAATGGATGCTGTCATAACGGCACTGTCCGAAGCGGGGCAAGGCGTTTTCGCCGAATTGCCCCAGCGGGATGAACGCCAACTGAAGTCGCGGACGGACCTTGTGCACATCAGCTCAGAACAAGGTCGCCATCGCCCAGCAGGCGCCGACCACGAGGAAGATGCCTGTTACATCGATAAGCAACCCCGCGCCGACCATACGCGGCAGCGAAATGCGCCCCGTTGCCCAGGCGATGGCATTCGGGCCTGTTCCTGCGGGCAGCATGAAGCCCCAGCTGGCGGCCATGGCCGCAGGCATGGCCAGCAGCAGTGGATCTCCGCCCAGCGCAATCGCAAGGCTGGCCACTACGGGCATGATCCCGCTTGCCGTGGCGACATTGCTGGCAAATTCGGTGACCAGGACCACCATGGCGACCACCGCCAGGGCAACCAGCAGCAGGGGGACATTGGCCAGTGGCAGCAGCGCCTGACCCAGCCATTCGGCAAGGCCCGTCCGCGTCATGGCGCCCGCCAGAGCCAGTCCGCCGCCGAACATCATGATCACGCCCCAGGGGGCGCAATTGGCTTCGCGCCAGTTGAGCAGCCGTCTGCCCGTGCCGTCGGGAAGGATGAACAGGGCAAAGCCGGCAATTATCGCGATGGTCCCGTCTGTCAGGGAATTCGCGGGCAGGTAGGGAGTAAGCAGCGGCCGCAACATCCAGGCCGTGAAAGTAACCGCAATTACGGGAATCAGGCGCCTTTCCGCCACGGTCCAGGGGCCATGCGGGTCAATTGCCTCGCGCGCGGCGGCTGTATCGAATGGATGGCTTGCCACCTGCTGCACCTTGCCGAGGACGAAAGCGGCAATGGGAATCCCTATTAGGACGATGGGCACGCCGAAAACGGCCCATTTGGCAAAGCTGATTTCCACCCCGATGGTTTCGTCCAGCAGGGCAACGGCGATGGCATTGGTGGGAGAACCGATGATCGTGCCGAGCCCGCCAATACTTGCCGCAAAGGCGATACCCATGGGCAGGGCGCCTGAGAGGCCAAGCTTGTCGCTGTCTTCATCACCGCCCAAGGCTCCGCCACCTGCGAGCACCGCCAACGCCATCGGCATCATGATCAGCGCGGTCGACGTGTTGGATATGATGTTGGAGAGGATCGCCGCGGCGATCATGAAGGCGAGCAAGATGCCCATCGCGCCGCCGCGGTCCCCGATCAGCCTGAGAATGAACAGGGCGAGGCGCTTGTGCAGCCCGGTGCGCTCGATGGCCAGGGCAATGAAGGCACCGCCCAGCAGCAGGAAGAGAATCGGCGAATAGTAATCGCTGGCAACTTCGTCGGCGCTCCCCGCCCCGAAGAATGGCAGGACGGCGAAAGGCAGCAGTGCGGTGGCCGTGAGCGGTATGGCTTGCGTCATCCACCAGGCGGCCATCCACACGACCATACCGGCCACATGCCATGCCGCCTGCGGCATTGCTTGCGGCGCAGGAAAGATGATCGTGGCGGCAAAGCCCGCCAATCCGACCCAGAATCCGATGCGGCTGGCCGTCATGTCCGGCTCTTGTCCTTCTCTCCCATTGGCCTACGATCCTAGCTGTTGTGGAGCATCGAGCAAGGAGAGTGTCATGCCAAACGGCCAGGTTCTGGGGATTGGCGGGGTCTTCCTGCGCTCGGCCGATCCCGTACGGTTGGCGGCTTGGTATCGCATCCATCTTGGCTTCACGGCCACCGCGACGGTGGAACCACCCGAAGACGGCAATTATGTCTGGATGCAGGAGGCGGGGCCGACAGTCTTCTCGATCTTTCCCACCGATGACGATTACTGGCCGGAGGAACGGCAGGTTATGCTCAATCTGCGCGTATCGGGAATCGAGGCGCTGACCGAGCGGCTGCAACTTGCCGGAATCGAGGTCATCACCAAGCCTGAATGGAACATGCCCGGGGTCGGGCGTTTCGCGCGGATCCATGACCCGGACGGCAATCCGATCGAATTGTGGGAGCCTGCGGGCTAGCCCCAAACGAATGGGGCGCAGCCTCGCGGCCACGCCCCTTTGGTGATCTTGCGATGTGGTGCGCGCTTACTTGGGCGCGATGACCATCAGCATCTGCCGGCCTTCGAGGCGCGGGAATGCTTCCACCTTGGCGATCTCGGCAACGTCTTCCTGAACCCGCTTGAGCAGGTCCATGCCAAGGTGCTGGTGCGCCATTTCGCGTCCGCGGAAGCGCAGGGTGACCTTCACCTTGTCGCCGTTCTCGATGAACTTGTTCATTGCCCGCATCTTCACGTCGTAATCGTGATCGTCGATGTTCGGACGCATCTTGATCTCTTTGATGTCCTGCGTCTTCTGACTCTTGCGTGCGAGGTTGGCTTTCTTCTGCGCCTCGTAGCGATATTTGCCGACATCCAGGAACTTGCACACGGGCGGGTCTGCATTGGGCGAGACTTCGACCAGGTTCAGCCCTGCATCGGCTGCCTGTTCGATCGCTTCCTCAGTGTACAAGACGCCGATATTCTCGCCATTCTCGTCAATGACGCGAACTTTTTCGGCCTGGATCATATTGTCGTAACGCGGGCCGGACTTGACCGGCGGTGCCATCATGCGGCGGGGTGGACGTGGTATGGGCTATGCTCCTGTAGCTTCGATTTGAGGGCCCCATGTAGAGCCTAATCCGGCCTTGCGCTAGGGGGTCCGAGCGCTAGGCCGCACTTCGCCACAAATGAAAGCGGGCAAGCCTTTTCCCGGCGGGGACAATGGCATCCACCGCCCGCGCGGGCTGCAGCGCATCGAGGATTGCCGGATCGGCTGCGTTCATTCCGCCGGTCAGCGCACCGAAGGCCGGCAGGATCATCCTGCCCGAGCCGCTCTCACCTTCGCTCACCACGGTGCATGGACGGCGGATATGCCTGTCGTGCATCTTGACCTGCAGGCGCGGGTGGAAATGGCCGGAAAGCTCCGGCCGGGTCTCTCCTTTCAACGCCTGGTGGCGCAGGACCGCGCCCGCTACGTGCAGTTCCTCGACGAATGTCCCGCCGCATTGCGCCCGGCCTTTGTTGTCCTGGCCCTCGTCATGATTGCCGGTGACCCACACCCAGTCGAGCGCCGTGGTCAGTGCATGGAGCATCCCTGCTGCATGCGCTTCCAGCCGCGCGGGTCCTTCCCCGTCATGGAAATTGTCCCCCAGAGTATAGACCCGGCGCGCGCCGGTTTCTTTCACGGCGGCCGCCAGCCTTTCGAGCGTTTCGCGGCTGTCATAGGGCGGCAGGAACTGCCCGCCACGCGCATAGGAGCTGGCCTTTTCCAGATGCAGGTCCGCCACCAGCAGCGCATTCTCACGCGGCCAGAACAGCGCGCGATCTCCGGCAAGGCGGAATTCCTGGCCGCAAAAGAGGAATGCGAACGAAACGGGAACCATTGGCTTCACTTGCCGCGTGGCAAAGGCTTTGGCAAGGGGGCTTTCGTACGAGGAGATTGAGATGACTGACTGGAGCGCACAGACCGGGCTCGCCCGCGAATGGTTCGAAAGCCTGCGCGACCGAATCTGCGCCGAGTTCGAGGCGATCGAGCGCGAGGCCGGATCGGATGCGTCGTTCGAATACACGCCCTGGGACCGCGATACGGATGACGGCTCCGAAGGTGGCGGCGGCGTGCGCGGCGTGATGAAGGGCAAGGTGTTCGAGAAGGTCGGCGTCAATGTCTCGACCGTTTCGGGCGAATTTGCTCCGCAGTTTGCTGCCACGATCAACGGCGCGGACGAAGACAATCGCAGCTTTACCGCCACGGGTATCTCGCTGGTCGCGCATATGGCCAACCCGCACGTTCCCGCCGTCCATATGAACACGCGTTTCCTGACAACGCAGGCGGCCTGGTTCGGCGGCGGTGCGGACCTCAACCCGCCGATCCCGTACGAAGAAGATACAGAGGCCTTCCACGCCCGATTCCGTGCGGCCTGTGCAGCGCATAACCCGACCTATTACGACAAGTTCAAGAAGTGGGCGGATGACTACTTCTTCATCCCCCACCGCAATGTCGCGCGCGGCGTGGGCGGCATCTTCTACGACCATCTCGAATGTGCGGACGAGGCGCAGTTCGAGCGCAACTTCGCCTTCACCAGGGATGTGGGCGAGGCATTCCTCGATTCCTTCCCGGCCATCGTGCGCAAGCGCATGGGACAGGAATGGAGCGAAGAGGAAAAGAAGCAGCAGCTCGAATGGCGCGGGCGTTATGTCGAGTTCAACCTCGTCTATGACCGGGGCACGCTGTTCGGTCTCAAGACTGGCGGCAATATCGATGCCATCCTGATGAGCCTGCCGCCCGAAGTGACTTGGAGTTAGGCTCAGGTCCTGAGCTGAGACCTGCTTCCCGGCAGTAGCTAAGGCACCATGTCCTGCGTTTCATGGTGGCGTTTCCAGTTAAGGAAATGCGCGACCACGACAAGGGACGCGCCCATAACTGTGAACAGCGTTTCCTTGAGGTCATTTCCGACGAGCGTGCCCAACGCAATCAGGGCCAAGCCGATTGCGCCAAGGATCGCGGGGCGGACGAGGCGATGGCGGAGATAGCCACGAAGCAATGCGATGCCGGTGACCGGCAGGGCAATTCCGAGCAAGACAGGGTGTGCCCATTCCTCCAAGGGCAGGCCCAAAGCGAGGAATGGCAGCAATGCGGTCGCGATCGGCAGGGCCAGGCAGTGAATGACGCAAATGCCCGAGATGATCATTCCCCATCGGTCGAGGCCCGATATGGCCGCCTTGCCGTGCGCTTCCTGCAAACGATCCTCGTCCCCGGTTCGCTTGGGCCAATTCGTCACTCTTGATCTCCCTGGATGATCTGACCGCACGGAAAGGGACGGAACGAACTGTCATTGCGACGAGCTGGCGCCGGTGGGTCTACATTAATGATATAATATATCATAAGGTCGAGGCGTTGGGTTTCAAGGTGTGCGGAGGGAATCTTGTCCAGGTTTCGTTTTCCTGTTTGGCGGGATGGCAGGAGTGTCCTGCGCCGGATCCTGTCCGGAATTGTCCTGTTCTCGATATCGCTACCGGTTACGGCTCATGCGCGGCTGCAATGCGTTCCCTATGCACGTGAAGTGTCTGGCATCGAGATCTTTGGCGATGCGCACACTTGGTGGGCAAAGGCGAGTGAGCGTTATGAGCGCGGATCGGAACCTCGGATCGGCGCGGTAATGTCCTTCAGCTCCACCTTGGCCATGCCGGTCGGTCACGTGGCGGTTGTGAGCGCCATCGTCGATAATCGCCGGGTTCTGATCGACCACGCAAACTGGTCCGCTCCCGGAATGATCGAGGATGACGTGCTCGTGCAGGACGTTTCGGCCGCCGGGGACTGGAGCGCGGTGCGTGTCTGGTATGGCCCCATTGCCGCGCTCGGTGCGCGCAGCAATCCTGTCAACGGCTTCATCTATCGCGATCCCGTATCCGCATCTGACGCTGGTCCGGTGCTTGCCATCCATGACCGAGCGCATTTGACCGATTCTGCTGTGCTCCAGCCAGTGCGTTAAGGCGCAATCCTTTCTAGCGGTGCTATGTACCAGTTTTGCAGATTGGGCGGACAACCTGCATTTCACGGCTTGCCCCGAGGCAAGGATGGCGGACTCTCCTCTCTTGTAGGCTCGGCCATACGCCAGCGCCGGTTTCGTGTACCCGAGTTCGCGCAGCAAAATTATCCTGAGGAGTGTCAACTTCGCACACTCTCCGCAAGTTCATGAAAAAGAATGTAAAATTCTGAAATTCAGCAAGCGCTACGATGTCAATTTCGTCAGCTTCGTCGCATGACCCCTTTGTCGGCGAATTTCCTTGCGTGTCATTGGGGATGCAACACACTATCTTGGCAGGATGCTGAGGCAGTACGAACTGGTCGAGCGGGTCAAGGAATACGATCCGGACGCCGATGAGGCGCTGCTCAACCGTGCCTATGTCTACACCGTGCAGAAGCACGGGGCGCAGAAGCGCGCCAGCGGCGATCCCTATTTCAGCCACCCGGTCGAAGTTGCCGGGCTGATGACCGATCTCAAGCTCGACCAGGAAACGATCATGACCGCGCTGCTCCACGATACGGTGGAGGATACGCTGGCGACGATCGAGGATATCGAGGACAATTTCGGCCCCGAAGTCGCGCGGCTGGTCGATGGCGTGACCAAGCTCTCCAAGATCGAGCAGATGCCCGAGAACGAGCGTGCAGCCGAGAATTTGCGCAAGTTCCTGCTGGCGATGAGCGAGGATTTGCGTGTCCTGCTCGTCAAGCTGGCGGACCGGCTGCACAATATGCGCACGCTTCACTTCATCAAGAATGAGGACAAGCGTCGCCGCATCGCGCGCGAGACCATGGATATCTACGCCCCTCTGGCCGAGCGCGTGGGCATGTACGAATATATGCGCGAGATGCAGCTTCTGGCATTCGAGCAGCTCGAGCCGGAAGCTTACGCCACCATCACCGCGCGGTTGGAGCAGATCCGCTCAAGCGAGGGCGGGCAGGTTGATGCTATCGCGCTCAAGATCAAGCAGGCACTGGCCGAAGCGGGCGTACAGGTCGAGGTTTGGGGTCGCGAAAAACATCCGTATTCGATCTGGCGCAAGATGGCCGAGCGGCACATGCCCTTCGAGCAGGTGACCGACATCATGGCTTTCCGTGTGCTGACCGACAGCGTGGAGGATTGTTACCGTGCGCTCGGCGTGTTGCACACGGCCTGGAAGATGGTTCCGGGGCGCTTCAAGGATTACATCTCTACGCCCAAGACCAATGGCTATCGGTCCCTGCACACCACGCTGATCCATGCCGGCTCGATGCGCGTCGAAGTACAAATCCGCACGCACGAGATGCACCGGACCAACGAGTTCGGCCTCGCTGCGCATTGGGCCTACAAACAGGAAGGCCGCCCCGATGGCGAGGTCGGCTGGCTGCGGGACTTGATCGAGATCGTCGATGCCAGCCACGACGCCGAGGAACTGCTCGAGCATACCAAGCTGGCAGTCTACCAGAACCGCATCTTCGCCTTTACGCCCAAGGGTGCGCTGTTCCAGTTGCCCAAGGGCGCGACCCCGGTCGATTTCGCCTTTGCCGTGCATACCGATCTCGGCGCGCAGACGGTGGGCGCCAAGATCAACGGCCGGCATATGCCGCTGCGTACGCAGCTGGGCAATGGCGACGTGGTTGAGATCATCAAGGGCGCCCATGCCCAGCCACAATTGTCCTGGCTCGGCTTCGTGGTGACGGGCAAGGCCCGCGCGGCAATCCGCCGCGCCGTGCGCCTCAAGGAACGCAGCGAAATCGCCGAGATCGGCACCAAGCTGTTCGAAGAGATCAGCGAGCGCCTGCCGACAAAGGTTGGCAAGAAGGCGATCAAGGCCGCGCTAGAGCGCCTCGATTTTGAGGACGAGGAAGACATGATGTTCGCCATAGGATCGGCCAAGCTGACCGATCGCGAAGTCATGGAAGCGCTTGTTCCCGGCAGCACCAGCGATCTACCGGCCGAGCCTGCACAGGGTCGTGCCATCAGTATCAAGGGGCTGACACCGGGCATGGGCTTTGCCCTGGCCGATTGCTGCCACCCGCTGCCGGGGGACCGGATCGTGGGCCTCAAGCGCAAGGGCAAAGGTGTGGAGGTGCATTCGATCGACTGCCTCGAACTCGCCAATGGCGAGGATGTCGACTGGGTCGATCTGTCATGGGGCGAACATTCGCACGGAGCGGTCGGCCGATTGAGCGTTGTGCTCTACAACCGCCCCGGCACGCTGGCGGACATGGCTGCCATTTTCGCCAGAAACAGCGCCAATGTGATGAACCTCGAGCTCAGCCAGCGCGACGATCCTTTCCATACTTACGAGATCGACCTGGAGGTGCAGGACCTCGCGCACCTTACGCGCATCCTGAGTTCGCTCCGGGCGAGCGATGCCATCGCCCAAGCGGACAGGGTTTAGAGCAGTTTTAGAGAAACCTCGGTCTCGACGCCCTCGGCAAGACCCTCCGCCTTGCGTACGGCGGCCTTGAGCGGGAGGATAAAGCCGCCCGAGGACTGGCTGGGAAAGACCGAAGTCGACCACTCGGTTTCGCCGATCCGGGCCTTGACCTTGACCGAGCCGAAACCTCGTCCGGCACCCAGTTCGAGCCGCCGCATCGCCTCATGCGCGGCAATAGCTTCGCCCGCCTCGCCATCGATTGTGAGGAAATGCCAGCTCGCCGGGCTGGTGCCGTTCGACCATATCCAGATCGTGCCGCGATGCGTGACGGTGTCGCTCACAGCAGGGTAAGCTCGGCGGTGACCTTGCCGCCTTCTTCCAGTCTCTCGGCGCGGCGGACCGCAGCCTTGACCGGCAGAAACCAGCCGTATTCTTCGGGGAAAAGGCTGGTCGACCACTCGGTCTCGCCGATCCGCGCCTCGACCTTGACCGAGCCGAAGCCGCGCCTTTTGCCGCTGGTGATCCGGCTGTGCAGTTCGTGCGTGCTGACCTGCTTTGCGTCGTCGCCCTCGATCCTGAGATAGGTGGCCAGCATACCACTATCGTTGCGCCAGCCCAGAAGCTCGCCCGAGACGTTCAAGATATCGCCCTGCATCATTCTTCCTCCACGGAGCGGATGGGGACTTGCACGTTGCACACATCCACCCCGCCAGCGGGCACGGTGTAGAACTCGTCACTCCGATTGGCGCGGATTTCGACATAGCGGGCGAAGCTCTCACTCTCGGTGGCAAGATATTCGTAGCGCGGCGGAGGGAATTGCTCGACTTCGCTGCCCAATCTCACAGAGATGATCGGCGTGTCCTCGGCCCGGTTGGCATAAACCCCGGCATCGCCCGTCCCTCGCCTCAGTGTCGAGAGATGCTCCATCCCGTCGATCACCCGGCCCACCACCGCGATATTGCGGTCGAGCTGGCGCGGTGCATGGCCGATCACCGCATAGAGCTCGCTGCCCGTGCCGGTGGTTTCGATATCGCGCGCCACGCCGACCGAGCCATAGCAATGTGTTGGCCAAATATTGAAGTCGATTGGCTCCTTTGTGCGTGCCTCCAGTTCCTCCAGGTTTCTGGGTGGAGGACCGCTCGGGTGGGCCGCGACGGGCAAACCGCGCGAGAAGCCTGACACGCCGCCGATCCAGACACCCGGATCAGAGAACGCCGATTCATCACCAGTATATGGATCGGGTATCGGCAAGGGATAGAATTTGGGTTCGAAGCTCGCGGGATCGCTCGCCGACTTTGCGTGTGCCTGCGAAATGTACTCGAGGCCCTCCGTGTCGATGAGCGTCTCCGGCAGTGGCCTCGGATCCATCCCCAGTTCGGGATCGCCGCCGCCCCATTGCACCACCCAATTGTCGACTGCGCGGTAGACGCTGGTCCCATCCCACCAATGAGCTTGCGCCAGCGTGCGTATATTCTCCACCCAGGGCTGGCTGAAGGGCGCGGGCAAAAGCTGGATCACCACGCGCCGCTCGGACCCGTCGGCTTCCGGCTGGAGTCGCATGACCAGCAAGTCCTCCGGCGCGATTTCTACCCATTCATCGGGCGAGGATGCTTCGACCACCGAAGCGGGCGTGACCGGCTCTTCCTCCTGCGCCGCAGCGGGCAGGGCGAGCAACAGGGCGACGAGCGGCAAGGCAAGCAATCTCATTCCACCATCTCCTCCAGCGCATGCATCGCCTCGTCCGACAGGCCGAAATGGTGTCCGATCTCGTGAATGGTCACATGGGCGACGAGGTGCTCGAGCGTCTCGTCCCCGCGCTCGCACCATTCGAGCAGGATCGGAACCCGGAACAGGCGGATGCGATCGGGCATGGTTCCCGAATGCTCGACGCTCTTCATATCGAGCGGAAGACCCTCATAGATGCCGGTCAGTTCGAAGGCGTTCTCGATCTCCATGGCATCGAGAAGTTCGTCTTCCGCGAAGTCCTCTACTTGCAGGATCACGTCGCCCAGATGGGCGCGGAATTGCTCGGGCAGGAGGGCGATGGCCTTGCGCGCCATCGCTTCCATTTCCTCCGCCGTGGGAGCATCGCCGAATATGCGTGCCATTTGTATGAATTAGGGCGCGCTGCGGCGCTTGTCATCCGTGGGATGTGCGGCTAGACGCGCCGCTCTGCCAAATCAGGCATGCGGAGCGGTGGCCGAGTGGTCGAAGGCGCACGCCTGGAAAGTGTGTATACGGTAACCCCGTATCGAGGGTTCGAATCCCTCCCGCTCCGCCACTTACCTGTGACTTCGCGACATCTGAGAAGCTGCTGTGCGAAATCCCGCAATTTTGCGGCATTTGCGCCGTAGACGGTAGCGCAGAGAGGAATCGGTCAGAGCAAACTGGAAGAGCGGCAAAACCCTTAGCCTGAATTGCGGGCGTCAGCCGCCGAGGCCTTCCCTGCTTACTGTTATGCGGGCCTGCAGATCCGTCGGAAGGATGACCGGCCCGACCGGCGCATCGGCTACCAGCTTGACCCAGATTGTATCACCGTTGCTAAACCATGAGGTCTCGTTCGCTGTTCGCAATGCACTCATGCTGGTCGCTTCGGTTCCGGAAGCTGCACTGGTGAAGCCCGGCAGCTCGAAGATTACCCATGAGCCTTCGTCCATCTCACTAAAACTGAGAGTAACTTCCTCTCTTTCGGTCTTCACCTCGATCTCGGTGCCGGCGCGCACAGTGCTTTGGTTGGAAGTGATCTGAAACTCTCTGCCATCCCGAACGAGCGCGATGGGCGGCTGCGGAGCACGAGGTGCGAACGTCGCGCCAGGAGTAGCCCTCTCGGCAGGAGCGGCGGGAGTGTATGGCGCATCCGGAGTGTTCGCCATGAACAAGGAGAAGCGGGCGGTCCGCGAGCTAAGATCGAGTCCGGGCGGAATTTCTCCGAGGCCTTCCGAGAGCCACAGTCGACCGATATCGCCGGTGCAGACAGAGGCGTTCCAGCTGGGACGGATCTGGCAGCTCTCGTCGGTGACGACGCTATTGTTCTCGCCGTCATGGAGCAGGATGTGCGAATCCGGGATGCCCGTCACCGAGCCATCCAGATCGTGGATCGTTAGCGTCCGATAACCTGCCGCACCCCTGTTGTCGTTGTCGAACCGGGGCTCGATGTTCGGAAAATAGACTGGCTTGGCGTCGACGAATTCTGCGCCGCTGATGGAGCTTCTGGTGCTGACCCCGGAGCTTGAGAACAGCAGGTAGGATAGCGCGCCCGTCTTGCGCAGATCGTTGTCCTGGAAATTGACGAATGTCGTGTTCACCACCTCGTCGCGGTAATCGTAATATTCGTATCCGCGGATAGGGAAATCAGGGATCAGCGGCTTGGGCAGGCTGCGGCCATAGGCCAGCTCCTCCGCCGTGGCCGGGTTGCCGATATTGTCGGTCTCACCCACCACCAGCGAATTGATCAGTCGGGAGTTGAACGGTGAATTGCCGATGTCGCCGGAAGCTTGCGTCATGCCAATGGCATTGTCGGCGAACTTCGCATTGCTGTATATATAAAGTTCACCCCGGCCCCAGAGACCACCGTTGCGGTTCTTGTAGCTGGTCAGGTCCTCGAAGTGCGATTCCATTGGCTCGCTGTCCAAGTCGTTCGGATCTTCCAGCGGCAGAAAGGGGACGCCGGTCAGACCGAAGGTATTGTCCCGGTAGAAATTCCGATCGAACATGAAGCCATCGAAGTTGGAATGTGCCGTGTTGCCCCTGAATGTGCGCAACGGCGTGCGGCGCGGCCATGTCTCGGCGGCGATCTCCGTATCCAGGAAGGCGCCGTTGGGATGCTCCGGTACGGACAGCCAGAAACCGGTCGAGTCCGACCCTGCTGCAACATTATCGATGTAGCTATTGTCGGGGTTTGTGATCCAGAAGGACGCAACCGTATTGTCCGAAGGCAACAGCGCGTTCCCGCCAAAGAAGCTGGCCTCCCGGGCGGACATACCTTCTGGCACCACATAGTTTCGCTCTGCGTTGGCAGCGAGGTTCGTGGGCAAGCAGTCCAGCGTCGGATGGCACTTAGTCTGGATGGCGAGGTTCCGGACGAATTCGTTCCCCGTCTCGATCCCGTCTTCCATGAAGAAGCAATGGCCCACCGTGTTGAAGGTCACATTGCCTTCGATCCTGAGGTCGTTCGTGCCATGCACCGTCACGCAGCGGTTGAACGTGTCGTGGATCGAGGTGTTGCGGACATATTGCCCTGCGCCTTCGCCCAGAATGTGGAAATGGATCGGATAGCGCGCGAGCGTCAGGTGCTGGCCCATGCGGTTGAGCTCGACACCGTCGATATACAATTCAGAGCCGCCCATCGCCATGATGTGGCCGCCGAAATAGCTTTCCGCGGCGTCTTCGGAGGCCTGGATGCGGATATTGCGGGTCAGCATGCCGACCTCGCCGCGTTCATCGACGCCGAAAGTGATTTCGCCGAAATGCATATATTGCAGCGGCTCTACGAAACTGATCGTGTTGCCGCTCACTGAAGTGATGGTGCGGCGCTCCGCCTGGCGCGGATTGTAGTCGGTCGAGGCGAGGACGATCTCGTCTCCCGCTTGCCATCCGCTCGCGTCCAGCACGGAAATGCTGGTCGAGCCACGCTCTGCGGTAGCAGAAAGCTTGGTCCAGCTATGCTCGCGATTGCCATGCATGTTCAGAGTGCCGCCCATCAGCATGATGCCCCGGTCACCCATCGTATTGATGTCCTCGCCCGGCACATTGTCGGTCAGCGTAATCGAGGCATTGTGCTGGTGGGGATTGGCTTCGGTGCCGATGGTCAGCGAACCGCCCGGAACATAGATCCACTCGCTCTCCAGCGCGATGTCGCGCTCATCGGAGAAGGTCAGGCTGCCCTGCACGGTCAGGCTGCGCAGGCCCGGCGCGTCCATATCGAGCACGACATCCATGTCGCGGGTGATTTCGACCGCATCGCCTTCGCCCGGCACCTCGCCCGAAGGCCAGGTGTTCGGATCGGACCACATCGACTGGGCATGCGCGGCATTCACGGCACCTAGCAGGCAGGTTGCTGGAAGGAGCGAGGAGGCGAGGAGCAGGCGAGGCTGCATGCGCATGTTGTATTTCTCCCAATCGGGATCGTGAGTCCCAAATCCACTTTCACACGAAGATTTGCAGGTCGATGGCGTGCTTGACAAGTATGCTGGGCGGCATGGCGACGCGATCCATTCCTGGATCAGGTGCGTCGGCCTAGCACTGGCTCCCGCTCGGTCAGCTGCCAAGCCCTTCCAGGTTGACCGTAATGCTGGCCTGGAGATCGAGGCCACGGACCGGAACGATGGGGGGATCGGTCACCACCAGCTTGACCCAAAGGCCGTCCTCATCCCGGAACCAGGAGGTCTCCTCAGCTGCGCGCAGGGCCTCCATGCTGCCCTGTTCCGTCCCGGAAGCTGCGCTGGCGAAGCCCGGCAGTTCGAATATCACCCATGAGTGCTGGTCCATTTCGGCAATGCTTAGCGTGACCTCCTGCCTTTCAGTCTTCACCTCCATCTCCGTGCCCGACTTCACATTGCTCAAATTGCCGGTGATGCGGAACTCGGTGCCATTACGGATCAGCGCGATGGGCGGCTCCGGAGCGGGTGGCGGTGGAGGCGGCGGAGGCGGAGCCGCGGAAGTAGCCCGAGGTGGTGCAATGGCCGCAGCGACCAGAGCGATCCTTCGGGTCCGCGTGCTGATATCGAGATTGCCCGGGAGTTCTCCCCTATCGGTCGAGAGGTTTAACCGACCGATATCGCCGGTGCAGACCGAGGCGTTCCAGCTGGGACGGATCTGGCAGCTCTCGTCGGTGACGACGCTGTTGTTCTCGCCATCGTGGAGCAAGACATGGGCATCGGGGATGCCCGTCACCGAACCGTCGATATCGTAGATCGACAGCGTGCGGTAACCCGCGCCGCCGCGGTTATCATTGTCGAAGCGGGGATCGATATTCGGGAAGTAGACCGGCTTGGCGTTGACGAAACGCGCACCTTCGACAGAGCTTGCGGTGGAGACGCCGGAGCTGGTGTACAGCAGCCATGACAGCGCACCGGTCTTGCGCAGCTCGTTGTCCTGGTAATTCACGAAAGTCGGGTTCACGATCTCGTCGCGGTAATCATAGAACTCGTAGCCGCGGATCGGGAAATCGGGGATCAGGGGCTTGGGCAGGCTGCGACCGTATGCGATCTCCTCCGGCGTCGTGGGATTGCCCACATTGTCGCTCTCGCCCACGAACAACGAATCCTGCACGCGCGAGGTAAACTCTTCGGTGCCGAAATCACCCGATGCCTGCGTCATGCCGATGGCATTGTCGGCGAGCCTGATATTGCGGAACAGGAATAGCTCCCCGCGGCCCCAGACGCCGCCATTGCGGTTCTTGTAGCTGGTCAGGTCGTCGAAATGCGTTTCGACCGCCTCGCTCTCCATGTCGGCAGGGTTTGACAGCGCCAGGAGCGCGCTGCCGCCCAGGGCGAAGGTGTTGTCTTCATTGATGTTCCGGTCGAACATGAAGCCATCGAAGTTGGAATGCGCCACATTGCCCCTGAAGGCGCGCAGCGGCGTCAGGCGCGGCCAGGTATTGGCGGCAATTTCGGTGCCGAGAAACTGACCGTTGGGGTGCATCGGCAGAGACAACCAGAATCCGGTGGAATCGGACCCCGCCGCCACATTGTCGATGTAGCTATTGTCCGGATTGGTGATCCAGAAGGACGCGGCCGTATTGTCTGAAGGCAGCAGCGTGTTCCCGCCGTGAAAGCTGGCTTGGCTGTAGGCCGCGCGATTTTCCTGCCTCAGGGGCCTCTCCGCGTTGGCACCCAGATCGGTGGGCACGCAGTCCAATGTCGGATGGCACTTGGTCTGGATCGCCAGATTACGGATGAACTCGTTTCCGTGCTCGATCCCGTCTTCCATGAAGAAGCAGTGGCCGACCGTGTTGAAGGTGACGTTGTTCTCGACCCGGAGGTTGTTCGTCCCGTGCACCGTCACGCAGCGGTTGAAGGTGTCGTGGATAGCGGCGTTGCGGACATACATGCCCGCGCCTTCGTCGAGCATGTGGAAATGGATCGGGTAGCGCGCCAGCGTCAGATGCTGGCCCATGCGGTTGAGCTCGACGCTGTCGACGAACATGCGCGAGCCGCCCATCGCCATGATGTGCCCGCCGAAATAACTCTCTGCTGCGTCTTCCGATGCTTGGATGACAATGTTGCGGGTCAGCATCCCGACCTCGCCGCGCTCATCGACGCCGAAGGTTATCTCGCCGAAATGCATATAATCGAGCGGCTCGGCGAAACTGATCCTGTTGTCGCTTACGCTGGTGATGGTGCGCCGTTCGGCCTGGCGCGGATTATAGTCGGTCGAGGCGAGCACGATCTCATCGCCCACGTGCCATTCCGACGCATCGAGGACCTCGATGCTGGTCGCGCCGCGCTCGGCAGTGGCAGCAAGCTTGGTCCAGCTGTGGGTGCTCGTGCCGTGCAGGTTGAGCGTTCCGCGCAGCAATATGATGCCCCGATCGCCCATGGTATTAATGTCCTCGCCCTCTACATTATCGGTGAGGGTGATAGTCGCGTCGTGCTGGTAGGGGTTCGCCTCGGTGCCGATTTGCAACTTGCCGCCCGGCACGTAAATCCACTCGCTTTCGAGGCTGATGTCACGCTCGTCCGAAAAGCTTAGCTTTCCCTGGATAGTGAGGCTACGCAGGCCCGGCGCATCCTGATCGAGCACCACGTCCATGTCGGGAGTGATCTCCACTGCGTCGCCCGCTGCAGGCACCTGTCCGCCCGGCCAGGTCGCCGGATCTGACCAGAGCGATTGTGCATTGGCGGCAGAGCCCGCTCCCAACAGGGCTGCGATCGACAAGAGCAGCGTGGTTCTGAGCGAGCGGGACTGCAAGTGCACGGCTGTTTCCTCTTCCGCAGGTTCACCGTCCTGCTCTGGTGTTTTCCCTATAGGTTTGCCGACAGGAAGCCAGTTTGCCAAGTGCACCAGCCACATGTCCATTCCCGGCTTTTCAGAGCAATAAGGGGGGCTAGACGTCTGTTGCACTGATTAGCAGTTCCGGCACCCAGTCTTTAACTTTCCCGACACCAAAGAAGCCGTGCGGAAAACCGCACAATTTTGCCAATTATTGGCTCAAGCTTGAGGCTGAAATGCTCGGCAGGGAATGCGTGAATTTCGGATGAAGTCGCCCAGCAGGGCCTAGCGTGTGCCGTTGACTTCGAGTTCTAGAGCGAAGTCGGGTTTGGCAGTCCGTCATATACTGACTCTGCATCGAAGGCGCACTCATGCTCGGTCCGTGTCAGACGTGCAGGCGCGGAAGCAGGCAATGCAGCAAGATCGATCTCACGGTAGAAGCACGACCGGAAGCCGACGTGACAACTGCCCGGTCCATCGAGCCGGACCACGAGGATGATCGCATCCTGATCGTCGTCGACGAGAATTCGTTCGACGGTTTGAGTGAACCCGCTGTGTTCTCCCTTGTGCCAAAGTGCCTCTCGGCTGCGCGACCAGAAGTGCGCATGCCCCGTCCTCAATGTCAGTTCCAATGCCTCGGTATTCATATAGCCGAGCATGAGAATCGAATTATCCTCGATGTTCGTCACCACCGCAGGAAGTAGTCCGGCAGCGTCAAAGCGCGGGGCGAAATCGTTTCCCAGTTCTACCTGCTCAACGCTTTGGCGAGCGGCAAACAAATAGGGCGGAGAGGTGTCTGTCATGGGAATTTCCTCAGCTTCGTACAAATTCAATGCGCCCAAATTGTATTGGCATCCCGCGTATCTGGCTGTCGCGTGCTCCTGGCTCCATGATGTCCTTTGCATCACGCTGCGCCCCAGGACTGTGCTATCCGTTCGATGGCCCAAAACGCGCCTATCACTGCAATGCAAAGCGACGCGGGAACTACGACAATTGGCCGGTAGAGGTGCTCGACATGTTCACGTTTCAGCAGCCTCTGCAGCAACAAAGCCGGCACAAGTGCGAGCGCGATTACAGTTAGCTGTCCAAGTTCAACGCCGATGTTGAACGACAAGAGAGCGGGTGCGAAGTGCCCCTGGGGGAGGCCCAGTTCTAGCAGAACGCTTGCAAAGCCCAGGCCGTGAAACAGGCCGAAGGCGAACACCACGAACGGTCGCCACCGAGTCATGTTTTTGAAGAACAAGTTCTCAATCGCGACAAATGCAATGGAGAGAGCAATAAGCGGTTCGACGATGTCAGAAGGCGCTGTAACCAGTCCGGAGGCAGCCAATCCGAGGGTGATGGTGTGTGCGACGGTGAATGCGGTGATCTGGGCGATCAGTGAACGAAGGCGTGTCGAGGCGAGGAACAACGCCAGCACGAACAGAATGTGGTCAAGGCCCTTCGGCAAGATGTGTTCATATCCCAAGCGCACATAGAGGCTGACCGTGTCCCAGACTGTACGCTCTTCGGCTGTGGGCGGCACAGGCGGTAATACCGGCTGAGGTTCCATTACCGTGTTTGGTGTTGCGCTTTCTTCAACTTCGGACGGTGTTGGGGTTGCAGCAGGCGTGACAGCGACGGTCGCCATTGTTCTTTGAATCGGCATTGATTGCTCAGCGGAAGGAGTAGGCACCACGGCAATGGTTCCGCTCCTGGCCGGCGCTGGGTCTCGGACGGTCTCTTGCGCAATCGCTTCAATTGGCGAAGTTTCTTCCCCCAGCGATGTTTCTTCAGCCGTTGTTTCCTCAGCAGTCGTTTCCTCACCGGTCGAATCTTCCTCAACCGGAAGGACCGCCACCGGAGCCTCAGCAAAGACATCCACTGTCGAAGAATTCTCTTCCCAAGGTAAGCCCTCGGTTGTTGGTCTATTCGACCAAGGTGTGACCCCGCCAAAGCCTGAGAATTGGTTGCGCTGGCACGCCCACGGATCCAGCTCACACAGATCGTCAAGGGGATGTGCGGAAGCGTGAAAGGCCGTCAATAAGAACGCCGCCGCGACGCATGCAAAAGCAGCTCGCGACAAGCGGGCAAGGATTATCTGCACGGGCCACTTTGCGACCACAAAGAGTTTGTCCTTTCTGGGCTTGGGCTTGATCGCACGCAGCCTTGCAAGCGCACGCGATCCCTGTCAATGATATGATATATTATTAATTCTAGTTGCGAGAGGGCCCCCTCATTGACCATCGCCGCCAATCGCCTGCCTGTCACAGTTCTTTCCGGCTTCCTTGGAGCGGGCAAGACCACGCTGCTCAATCACATCCTTGCCAATCGTGAGGGCAAGCGCGTTGCCGTTATCGTCAATGATATGTCGGAGGTGAATATTGATGCGGACCTCGTCCGCGGCGGCGAGGCATCGCTGTCCCGATCCGAGGAAGCGCTCGTCGAAATGACCAATGGCTGTATCTGCTGCACCTTGCGCGACGACTTGCTGAAAGAAGTGCGTACGCTCGCCGAAGATGGACGTTTCGACTATCTTGTCATTGAGAGCACAGGTATCTCGGAACCGCTTCCAGTTGCCGCGACATTCTCCTTTCGCGATGAATTTGGCGAGAGCCTGGGCGATGTTTCCCGGATCGACACCATGGTTACGGTTGTTGATGCGGTGAACCTGCTTGCTGACTATTCCAGTTCCGACCTGCTGTCGGCACGTGGAGAAACTGCTGGCGAAGGCGACGACCGCAGCCTTGTGTCACTGCTTGTCGAGCAGATCGAATTTGCCGATGTGGTGATTGTCAATAAGGCCGGCGAGGTCAGTCCCGAAAAGCTCGCTACGGTCAAGAAGGTCGTAGCATCACTCAATGCCGATGCGCGCATTATCGAGGCCGATTACGGGAAGGTCGCTCTCGATCAGGTGCTGGATACCGGGCTTTACGATGAAGAGCAGTCAGAGCAGCACCCGCTTTGGCTGAAGGAGCTTTACGATTTTGCGAGCCATCGGCCCGAGACCGAGGAATATGGCGTCGAGAGCTTCGTCTATCGCGCGCGCCGACCGTTCGACCCGGAGAACTTCTATGCTTTTTTGGTCGGCGGAGACCTCGACAAGATCATTCGCGCGAAAGGCCATTTCTGGCTTGCGACACGTCCAGACTATCTTGGCGAGTTGGCGGTTGCAGGAACGCAAAAAAGCGTGAGCCTGATGGGTCGGTGGTGGGCTGCAGTGCCAAAGAATCGCTGGCCCGAGGACGGTTCCTTTGAGGAATTCGTGCTCAAGCATTGGGACGCGGATTGGGGCGACAGGCGGCAAGAAATCGTCTTCATCGGCATCGGCATGGAAGAAGCCGAACTCAAGGCGGCGCTGGATGAATGCCTGGTACCGGCAACCGGCTTTGCTCCCGAGGATTGGGCAGACATGCGCGATCCTTTCCCTGCTTGGGGAGAGCGGACAGCCGAATCTGCCTGATTCCGCCCGTACCGGGATTGCCGATCACCGCCGATCTGGCCTTTTTGCAGGACGCTTTGCCCGATCGGCAGATGAAGAGAATGATGGAAGGCGTCGAAGCTATCCTTGCGCCGACCAACGACGCGTTTCTTAAACCAAGGAGAATCTGACTTGTTTCCCGATAGTGTTCGCGATGGCGACAGAATCCCGGTAACAGTACTCACAGGATTTCTTGGCAGCGGAAAGACGACAGTCCTCAACCATCTCGTGCGCCAGCCTGAGATGGATCGCACGCTGGTTGTCATCAACGAATTTGGCTCAGTTGGCCTGGATCATGAGCTCATCGAGCGTTCGAACGAGGATCTGGTGGTCGAGATGATGGGAGGATGCCTTTGCTGCACGATCAGCGGCGATCTTCTCAAGACCTTGCGCGAGGCCACATGGCGTTTCGTCAGGGACGATGAAATGATGTTTGACAGGGTCGTCATAGAGACAACTGGCCTGGCTGATCCGGCGCCAATATTGCACACGCTGATGACCGATATCGTTCTGCACTCGCGCTATGAATTGCGCGGCGTAGTTTCCACTGTCGATGCGGCCAATGGGCTCCAGACGCTGGCGGCGCATGAAGAGTCGATCAAGCAGGTAGCCGTGGCCGATCACATTCTCCTGACCAAGACAGACATTGCAGAACCTGAAGAAACTGCCTGCCTGAGAAAGCGATTGCAGAACCTCAATCCGGGTGCGGCCATCGAAACGGTTGATCAAGGCCAAGTGAAAGCGAGCGATCTCTTCTCCATTGGCTTGTTCGATCCGACCAGGAAGACAGCTGATGTGGAAGCCTGGCTCAATGTCGAAGCCTATCGCGACCTGACGAAGTCGGATTCGCATGGTCACGGTCATCATCACCATGACCACGACCATTCGCATGATGACGTAAACCGCCATGACGAGCGCATTCGGGCAGTCTGTGTTACTTTCGATGAGCCGCTCAACGATTTGGCATTTGATCGCTGGATCAGCGTTTTGACGACCTTTACCGGCGAGAATCTCCTTCGATTGAAGGCTATTGTGAACATCGAAGGGGTAGGGCGCCCAATGGTGCTGCATGCAGTTCAACACATCATGCACATGCCTACCGAATTGGACGCATGGCCCAGTGAAGATCGGCGTACGCGCATGGTCTTGATTGTTCGCGACATGTCTGACGAAGATTTGCGCGCGACACTCAAGTTATTGACGGAAGGGGTCGGCAAATACCGTTTCGAAGGATTGCCTTTCGCCTCGGCCGACAAGGTCGCTGACAATGGCTGATGGTTCGCTACTATGCCGCCGATCCTGATCGGATGAAGAAAAGAAAAGTGGGAGGAATAGAATGTCGGGTAATGGTTGGAGGAGGTTCTCCTCGGTGTGTGCGGGTGCTCTGGCGTTGCTGGTCGGCGCGTCGGCCTGTACACAGGAGACAGCGGAAGCGCCGCCGAATATCCTCTTCGTCGTTCTCGACGATGTCGGCACCGATATGACCACCGGCGTGTTGCCGGGCGAGATCGACCGAATGCTGGCGCAATATGGGCCGGACGGTCTCAACCACCCGAATTTCGCGAATATCGATGGCGGTCCGGCATCGACGCCTGTCCTGGATTCGCTGGCTATGCAAAGCCTCGTGTTTGCCAATGCGTGGGCAGAGCCTTTCTGCTCACCAACACGCGCGGCAATGCTTACTGGCCTCTATCCGCAGCGCACCGATGTGCTCGACTATACCGGCTGGCTCTCGCAGAACCATCTCTCGCTGGTGACCCTGCTGAGCGAGCAGGATTACACCTCGGCAATCTTCGGAAAGTGGCACGTTGCCGGTCTCAACGATATCCGGCCGGACGCGCCACCACAGGAGGGTCCGCTCTATCCGGGCATGAAGCCGAAGGAAGCAGGCTTCGACCTGTTCCTCGGCGATATGAATGGCGCACTTCCGGACTATTGGGATTATGAGGTGTCGATCCAGGACGCCGATACGGCGCCTGCCGAATGGCGGGTTGAGACACAGACCGCTCGTTCGCTGGATGGCATCGAGTCCACCACCTTCGCGCCTGTCGTCAAAGTTGCCGATACGATCGATTGGATCACGCAGCAGGAAAGTGCGGATCCCGACAAACCTTGGTTTGCCTGGCTGGCCTTCAACATGGTGCATATCCTTCCCGCCCAGCCGCCAGTCATTGTTCCCAACCGGGATACGCTGAATGCGGAAGCCGCAGCGGAAATCGAAGCGTGCGGAGGCGAGTTCGGAAGCCACAATCTCGGCTCATGCTCGGCACCTGCGCTCAATCGTGCGATGATGAATGCTACCGACACGGTGCTGGGCAGGCTGCTTGCGGCCGTTGACGAGCTGGATCCGAATACAATCGTCATCGTGATCGGCGATAACGGCACGGGCCAATATGGCCGGCCGCAGGTGAATTTCCTCGACAATCTCTATTTGACCTATGAAGGGCGCGGCAAAGGGACAGGCTATGAAAGCGGCGTTCGAGTGCCACTGATGGTCCGCGGCCCGGGTATCGAGGCAGGGCGCAGTGATGCCATTGTCCATGCGGTGGACATGTTCTCTACGATCGCCGAGGTCGCTGGCGCCACACCGCCCATGAGCGTGCCCAACCGGGCCGGAGATGCGATGCTCCCGCTCGACTCCATGTCTCTGGTGCCGATCTTGTCCGGCAATGTGCAGGATGTTCGCGATCCCGACACCGGCTATGTGATTGCCCAGGGACGCACTCCATTGGCTGGCAATCGCGCTCAGGCTGCTATCCGCAACGCGACTTACAAATTGCTTTGCACCCGTTCGGACAATGACAGCAAGGAGAGCTGCCAGTTCTACAATCTCGTTGTCGACCCGCTGGAAGAGTTCCCGCTTCCCGCGCCGGCCAGTTGCGAGGCTGTTGCCGACGTTCCACCGAGCGCCGATGAGGCGTGGCATTACTGCCACCTGATGAATGTCATGCTGACCGAAACGGTGCTGGCCGAAAACCAGTCCTGAAGAAGAGTGGCCAAGAGGTCACGGGGACACCCAAGGGAGAGCTTACCACATGTCTGATAACAGCAGTTCCATGCAGGATGATCCCGCCTTCGAAGACTGGGGCGGGGAGATGGGAGAGCGTTGGCTCACTTATCTCGACCAGTTTGAGGGGATGATCGCTCCGGCAGGTGAAGCCGCATTGGCAAAGGCTTCAGCGCAGCCGGGTGAGCGTGTGCTTGATGTTGGCTGCGGTGGCGGTGCCAGTACACTCGCGCTTGCAGGTGCAGTTGGGCCGGACGGCCATGTAACCGGGTTGGATATCTCGCCGCAGCTTATCGAGCATGCGACGAAGCGTGGCCGCAATGCGGGCCTCGAAAACCTCTCCTGGATGGTTGCCGACGCGGAGACGGAAGAGCTGGAGCAGGGGGCTTATGATCTGGTGTTTTCCCGTTTCGGCATCATGTTCTTCCACGATTCCGAGGCCGCCTTTGCCAATATCTGCAAGGCCAATAAAGGCGGGCGTCTGTGTTGCGTCGTCTGGGGGCCTCCACCGGAGAATCCCTGGGTCCTGAAAATGGGGGAGATCGTCGCCTCGGTGGTCGAACAGCCCGAACCCGATCCAACTGCTCCCGGCCCGTTCCGATTTGCCAACCCCGAGACTTTTCGCGCCATTTTGGAGGGTGCCGGGTATCGCGAGGTTGCAATTGAACCATGGCACGGTCCGCAGCTTGTCGGCGGCAAAGGGGCTACGCCTTCCCATGCTGCCCGGTTCGCTATGGAGGCCTTCAATCTTGAAGAATCGGTCGCCGAAGCCGGTGATGAGGCCAAGCAGAAGGTCTTGCATGACCTTCAGGCCTTGTTTGCCGAGTATCATGGTGACGACGGAGTCTCGATGCCGGCGATGACCTGGTTGGTCTCGGCACAGGCCTGACTGCGGATTTCAGCCTGCCTGCTTGTTCCCCATTGCGATGATTGCCGGTGACGCCACAGCGATGACGTCTCCGTTCCGCGCCGCGAGCTCGTCCAGTTCAGCCAGCAGCTCCGCTTTCTGACTCTCGTCGAGTAAGGGCCAGATGGGACTGAACTGGAACAGCCGGTCGGGCTGTGCGAGCATTTCGCGTGTAATTCGGAAGTCACTCGTAACTTCGTGAAACCGAAGTGTGACCAGACCGGCCCGGCTGAGTGCAGCCTCAAATCTGTCCCGGTCTGTCCATTCGACCATGCCGGGCACAGTTTCGGGGATGTCGAGGTCGGGAAACTTCCACTCGGAAATGGTTGCCAGCAGAAGATTGGCTGCGGCCCCAGACGGTTCTTTCCAGGTTCCGATGCATGCCAGACCATCGGGCTTGAGTACCCGGACCATCTCCGAAAGGCCCCGGTTCCAGTCCTCGAACAGCATGATGCCGAACATGGAAAAGGCCGCATCAAAGTTGTTGTCTGGCAGGTCCAGAGCCTGTCCATTCATCACTCTTGCCTCGACACCGGGCAGGCCAAGTTCAACGATGGATTGGACCATTCCCTGCGAAAAGTCTGTTGCCAGTACCCGATTTCCGGAGGCCGCAACGAATTTGGTGAGCGCTCCACTGCCTGCGGCAATATCGAGCACATGCGCTTCTTGCGGGAGATCCGCCAGCATCCATGCCTTCTCGCTATAGAATGCGGTGAAGTCATTCACGATATCGCGATAATCGGCATTCCCGTCCCAGAAAGAGGGATCATTGAGCTTGCCGGGGGAGTCTGCCTGGCTCAAACGGGCCTCGCATTGTTGAGGACGTAGAAAATCCCGCTCTCATCCTCGCCGGTAAGCTCAAGCACACCTTCGACAACGATGACACGGTCGTCACTGAGACTGAATGGTCGGGTCGCCTTCACTTCGATGAACTGATTGGGTGCGGCGTGGAAATGGAATGGGCATCCGGGAGGGTAGCCCAGTAGTATGAAATGCGTCTGGCGTCGCCCTGGTTCGAAGGCATCCATCCAGCCGGCAACCCTGATACGTGTCCCTTCCAGGCGCCGGACCTGTTCGGTGAAAACGGGGCGAGAAATAATATAGCCTTCGGAATCGAAGCGCGTGATTTCGCTGGTCGCCTCCAGCACTTGCCAGGAGGTTCCACCCCTGGGCGTTGCGGCGGGTTGCCAGACATCGAGATCGGTCGGGAGAGCTACCTCATGTATCGCACCTGCCGGAGTGGACAGGCAAAGCGGCACTGCGAGAATTGCTGGCAGGATCTTTTTCATCAAGGAGATGTCCTTTCAGTTTCGCTGGAGGATTGACGCAAGATGCGAGCGGGAAACACGCAGGGCGGGAAGCAGGGCGGCCAATGTGCCGACGAGGATGGTCGCCAGAAAGATTATTGCTTCTGCCATACCGAGATTCCACGCCGAGATTCCCGCGGTTTCGAGAACCTGCCAAAGCTGGGCGCCGATCCACAAGATTGTATGGGCCGCGGCCACACCAAGGATGGCGGCAAGTCCGGAGCATAGGAGTCCTTCAAGCAGGACGGTGAGGAAGATGTCTCTCCTGCTTGCCCCCATAACGCGAAGGAGCGCGAGGTCCGGTTCGCGGCTGCGCATGGCAGACCACAGGCTGACAAACACCGCCAGCGCCCCGGCAAATGCCAGCAAGACTGCTAAGGCCACAATGCCCTTGATCGCGGGGTCAAAAAGTCCGAGCAGGCGGGTGCTTTCGCGCGCCGGTGAAGCGGCCTGGAGATTGGTGCCGCGGTTGATCGAAGGGGGAAGGCGTACGGCAGCCGCCGGATTTCGATAGCCAACCAGGATTGCGGTTATTTCCAGTTCAAGATCGTGTTCCGCAGCATCATGCGCATGCTCGTCATGATCTGCGTGATCATTTTCGTCGGCATGGTCTTCTTCATACTCATGGTCGACATGCGCTATACTGTGAACATCCCACACACTTTCCACGCTCGTGACGATCAGGCGATCTATGGGTTTTCCTGTGGGTGCAAGGATGCCAACGACCTCGAATGGAGTTGCGGTATGGCCCGCTTCGCCACTGTCCTCGGCAAGGCCGTGGCTGCCAATGAATTTCTGGCCGATTGTAGCGCCGGTTTCGCGAGCAACGTCGGCACCGAATACAGCTTCGAGCGAATGTTCGAACACCTGCCCTTGCGCGAGCCGGGCATCATAGAGATCGAGCAATGCAGGTTCGCTGCCAACGATACGATAGCCATCGAACTGGTCACCCAGGGCAAGCGGGATGGCGGAGGCGACCATCGGGTTCGCTCTCAGGCGCTCGAGTTCGGTGAGGGGGATGTTTCCCGTTGGCCGGTCAAGGTGATAGACGCTGGACAGGATCAGTTGCAGCGGCGATCCCTTGGCTCCCACCACCAGATCGATGCCCTCGGCCCCCTCCAAGAAGCGCTCCTCGCTCTGGCGGGTGAATTGCACCAGCAGGACAAGCATCGCCACGGGAATGGCAAGGAGCACCAGATTGAGGGTAGTGCTGAGGCGGTTCTGTCCGAGGAATGCCAGGACAATCCGGATCATCGCTCGCCACCATTCAGGTCCAACACCGTCGAGAAATGCGTCCGCAGCCTTGCGTCGTGAGTTGCCACCAGCAAGCTTGTTCCGTGATCCTTTGTCATCTGACGGAACAAGTTCGCTACCCGTTCGGCATTGGCATCGTCCAAGGCAGATGTGGGTTCATCGGCTAAGAGGAGATCGGGTTTCACGATGAGCGCTCGTGCAATTGCTGCGCGCTGGGCTTGCCCTTGGCTGAGTTGGTGAGGCTTGGCAGAGGCCTTGTCGACAATGTCCAACTCTTCAAGCAGGGCGGAAACCTCTGCTCTTGATACCGATCTGCCTGCCAGTCTGGCTGCCAGCTGCAGGTTTCCTAAAACGCTAAGTGCAGAAACAAGTCGCAAGGACTGGAAGATTATAGCCAGATGACGACGCCGAACGGCGTCCCGCTGCGGTTCGGATCCCGAGGAGATCAGCTCGCCGGCGATGCGGATGAAGCCGCTGCGTGGCTTGAGAAATCCGCAAACCAGATTGACCAGCGTGGATTTGCCCGAACCCGAAGGCCCGAGCAGCAGGCATTGCCCTTGCTCGGCTATGGTCATGCTGAAGTTCTGGAACACGTCTGGTCCGCCATAGTCGAAACTGACTTCTTCGATTTCCAGCGGGCTTGCCATTAGCTGGAGCTTTCCAAGACTGCTGCTTCTGTGCAGTCTCCACATTTGCCTCGTAGCTCAACAATTGTGCGACGCAGATCGAAGCCAGTTTCTTCGATAAGTTCGACGAAGCGGTCGATATAATCACCCACTTGCACCGTCCGGTATTCCCCGCAGGAACTGCAATAGACGATTGCATCGCCACCTTCTTCGCCGAGGCAGAAGGAATTCAGGCTTTCTATGCGCCGGACCAGGCGCCTTTCCTGCAGGTGAGAGAGGGCGCGATAGACCTGTTGTGGCGCAACACGTTCGCTATCCTTGGCCAGCAACTTCACCAGTTCATAGGCTGCAAGGGGGCGGTGATGTTCGCGCATGAGCGCCAAGACACTGGCAGCGATTGCATGTGCCGCTCGGCGCTGTCCGTGCGCCTGTCTTCGTTTCTCTGTCACTTGTGACACGATGCCCTTCCACGCAGATTCAATACATGCGCCCAGGCGAGCATCACTCCGCCGAATGTGGTGACCACCGGCTCAAGCGAACTGCCCTCCAGTGTCAATGCCATCGCCATGATGGCCAGTGCCGTCATGCCCAGCGCAAACGGGAGGGGGCGTTTGCGGCGCAGCGAATGCTGCCAAAGGACGAAGCCGGATAGAGGCAATGCAACGAGCAGAAACCAGAAGTGGAATGCCTCGGAAAGATCGAGCCACTCCGACAGGGCGGGCAAGAGCGCGATGATAACGGGCAAAGCCAAGCAGTGGACAATACACAGTGACGAACCGGCAATGGCCAGCTTGTCGAAGAAATTCGCCGCCCGCATATTGGCGCAGCTCATCGAACCGCCTCCGGAGTGGGAAATTGCGGCGTGTCGATCACCAGAACGAGCCGCTTGGCTTGCATGTCCTTTGCAGGCGGTGAGCGATGCAGGCAGGCTTTGTGACCTTGCGCAAAATTCTTGCCCTTGAACAGACCGATCCAGACCGTTTCCATGGACCACAAATTCTCAACTGCGGGCTCTGCATCCAGGTGGAGCACTTGCGTTGCCGGACCGGCATATGTGGTGATCAGGCGCAGGTCGGTGCAATCGGCATGAATTTTCCTGCAGGCATTTGAGGTCACCGCTTCGAGCCGGATCTGGACTTCCCTGACGCTCATCAGGCTGGCGAAACGCTGTGCAAGGTCATCGATGTCATGTGCCAGTGCCTGCGGCAATTGACCGAGTGCCTCCACCGCCGTCTTCGGCGTTCCTCTGCCAATCCGTTGGAATGGTGCATCGGACAGGAGCTTGGCAGCCACTCGTTCGAGATGGACAATGTCTCTCTGTTCAACCACGAGGGCGACCGTCGATCGGTCAATAGCTCTCCAATCTGAAGAACTCTCGACCAGAGCAATTCCGTGATGCGGCAGGGTCACGGCATCGGCTTGCTGATGCAATTCAGTCAGCACGCCGGAGGCAGTTTGGTGGCTCAAGGCAAATCCAGTGTATTTCTTTCGGACGGCTAAATTGGGGAGGCGCCTATCAGCACATCTCCTGACGAGTCAATGTGGTAATATATCATTACATAGACCCTGCGGTGAAAGGGGGTGATTTTGGGATGAAGAGCTTGCAGAAGTTCGCCTCGGTCCACGCCAACGTCCACAACCACTTCAATTCCGAACGCCTCCTCGTAGACCGTTAGACATTCAGGACTCGCCACTACGCCCCCTCATGTGGAGTGGCAAAACCTGATGGCCTGCGCTCGGGTGAGGGTGGGGCGAGCTCCGCTAATCGGAGACGAGTTGCCTTCAGACTGACAGCACCGCCACTTACCTGTGACTTTCCCGACATGTGAGAAGCTGCTGCGCGAAACCGCGAGCCAGTAGCGTGACGCAACATTAACGAATGCTAATGAAACCGTCCAAAAACTGAAACTCGACACACGTAGGCCGCCCTCGTTGCACTGCAGCAAATGAGGTCTTCGTGAAGCGCTTTTCCTTCCTTCTTGCGGGAGCCGTACTCGGCATGGCGATGCCCGTTGCGGCCCATGACGGCGAAGGGCAGACTCATGCCCATCGGGTGGCTGTGACGCAGCTGCCCAATGGCTACAGGCTGCTGGTGTCGGGCCTGTTGGATGATCGGGACGACGTCCGGTTTGCCCTGTGGCGGGCGATATTGGGTGCGCTCTTGTTGGCAGTGCTTCTCGCGATTGGAGGGAGCTTGGCAATTAGGCGACACCTCAACCGGATGGTTGAAGTCGTGGCGCGTGCGGCAAACAACATCGCTGACGGCAACCTCACCCGGCGCCCCCCAAGGGACTTTTCCGCCGATCCGCTGGACCGCGTGTCGGCCTCGCTGAACCGCATTCTCGAACGTATCGAAGCCCTGATCGAAGAGAATCGTACGATGACCGATGCGCTTGCGCACGACTTGCGATCACCCTTGACCAGGATCTCCGCCAACCTGGATCATGCAGCCAACAACTCTGCTAGCAAAGACTTGCAGGACAGCATTCCTTCGATTGAACAGGAAGTCGCCCTGATGCTGCGCATGATCGACGACACACTGGAAATCAGCAGGGCCAAGGCAGGGATGGGGCGGGAGAACTTCGAGTTCATCGATCTGGCAGAAATCCTTGAAAGCCTCCACGAGATGTACCTGCCGCTCGCCGAAATGCAGGGCGTCGCTCTTACCCTCGATTGCGAACGGGGCCTGATGGTCCACTGCAACAAGGGACTGGTTGCGCGGTCGATCGCCAATTTGATCGACAACGCCTTCAAGCATGGGATGTGCGGTAAGGAAATCGCTCTAAGTGGCCATGCCGAAGGGATGCAGGTCGTCGTCTCCGTGGCAGACAGGGGAAAAGGCATTCCCGTCGAGCGATATGCCGATGTGATGCAGAAATTCCGCCGTCTGTCTTCGGCCCGCACGCTGCCGGGCATGGGGGTCGGTCTGGCCCTGGTCACGGCCATTGCGAAATTGCACAATGGCGAGTTGCAGCTCGATGACAACCGGCCTGGCTTGGTGGCACGGTTGATCCTGAAAGCGGTGCCGATCGAGCATGGCGCTGGCGATTGGCCCAAAGCGGTGCCGGCCTGAGATCAATTCCTATTATCTACGAAGGCTGGGGTTGCTCTTGGGACGCATTTCAAATGTCGGGCTTCTGCGCTCACGCTGCCCGAACCAGACGCCCAAGGCTAGATCAACATATAAGGTCCGTGGATGCAGGTTGATGCTAGAAGCCGAGCACAAGGACAAGAAAACTACGCGCGAAAAAAATCTGTGCTGATACAGTCCTGAAACAGGTACGAAATCGCCCGGATTCAGGAGAGGCCTAGAACTGCTTCGGTCACTCACCGGAGATAGTAATGCCCCCCTCATTGCACGACCGGCCACTTGTTCTCGACGAACATGATCGCGGCCTCGCCTATGACCTCGAAACAGCGCGCATCCTCAGTCGCCGCCGCGCATTGGGCCTGCTCGGCCTTGCCGGCGGAGCGCTTTCGCTGGCTGGCTGTGGCCCGGAGAGCCTGGGCTCGACCAACAATTCTTCTTCGTCGTCCTCGTCGAGCTCTTCCGGCTCGTCTTCTTCTTCCAGTTCCTCTTCCTCCAGCAGCAGCAACGGCAGCTGCGTCCAATATGCGCAGGAGACCAACGGCCCCTATCCCGCTGACGGTACCAACCAGTCACGCGGGACGACTTCCAACGTCCTGACCATCCAGTCCTTCCAGCGGCAGGATATCCGTTCCAGCTTGATCGGCAGCACTACGGAGGCGCCAGGCGTCCAGCTCGACCTCACCCTCCAGCTCGCCGATGTGAATTCGAACTGCGCTGCGCTTGCGGGCTACGCGGTCTATATGTGGCACTGTGACGCGGAGGGTCATTATTCGCTCTACGACCTGCCTGCGGAAGACTATTTGCGCGGCATCCAGGTCAGCGATGCGGAAGGGAAGGTGACTTTCACCACCATCGTGCCCGGATGCTATTCCGGACGCTATCCGCATATCCACTTCGAGGTCTTCTCGAGCCTCGCCAATGCCACGAACGCCAATTACGCGGTGCTGATCTCGCAGCTCGCTATTGCCGAGGAGGTCTGCGAGGCAGTCTATGCCGATACCGGGACCTATGGCAGCAGCCTCACGCGCTTCCGCCAGACCTCCATCGCGGGTGACGGCATCTTCCGCGACAACAGCTCGGACCAGAACGAAGCCATGACGCCTGCCCTCAGCGGCAACGCGGCCGCTGGCTATACCGGAACTGCGACGGTCGGGATTGCGACCTGAGCAGGTGCAACCGGCTGCAGGGCTCCCAAATCCCCCCTCTCCTGCAGCCGGTTGCATATCTTGCCACGCCACACGACATTCAGCCCCATGAGCAGCAAGACAATCCTGGTGGTCGACGACGATGCCGATCTGCGCCGCCTGATCGCGGAGTTCCTTTCCGATCACGGTTTCAGCGTGCGCCAGGCCGATGGTGCGGAAGAGATGCGCCGTCAGTTCAGCACCGCTCGGCCCGACCTGATTGTCCTGGACCTGATGATGCCGCGTGAGGACGGGCTGGCGGCCATGCGTTCGCTCGATGGCTCCACGCGTCCGCCGATCATCATGCTGTCCGCTATGGGTAGCGACAGCGACCGTATTATCGGCCTCGAACTGGGCGCCGACGATTACGTCGCCAAGCCGTGCAATCCGCGCGAACTACTTGCCCGCGTGCGCGCAGTGCTGCGCAGGGCGAAGGTGGAGCAGTGCGAACATATCCGCTTCGGCGGCTGGGATATGGATCTGGGAACGCGCGAACTGCATGCGCCCTGCGGCACCCAGGTTGGCGTCACTCCAAAGGAATGGCGGTTGCTCGAAGCGATGGCGGCTTCGGGGAGGCGAGTTCTCTCACGCGACGAACTGATGACCCGAATCGGCGGCGAGGAGGAAGACACTTTCGATCGCGCGATCGATATCGGCATCAGCCGCTTGCGCCGCAAGCTGGCCGAGCACGATCACCGTGAGATCATCCGTACCGTGCGCGGCCAGGGCTATGGCATTGCTCTCGATGTGACGCGGGCCTGAGCCGATGTTGCGCCGCTGGCCCATTGCGATCCAGGTCATGGCATTGGTGGCGCTTGCCATCCTCGTTTCCGCAGGCGCGATGATTGCGATCACTCTTGGCGGCCCACCGCCGCGCCAGCCGCCGCTCAAGCTCGAACAGCTGGCGGAGGCGATGACTATTCCGCGCCTGACAGAATTCGTGTTCGAGGATCCTCGCCAGACGGACAATGTGGACGGGGCAGTCGACGAGATGGTCGAATTGCCGCGCGTTACCGAGCGTCTGGCTCCGCTGCTCGATGTCCCGGTGGAAGAATTGCGCTTCTACTCCGAACAGCCGCAGAGCCTGCGCGACGACATGCTGTTCGGCGACTTCATCGTTGCGCGCGCGCTTGGCGACGGTGGCTGGGAGCTGCTCGAACGCGGGCCGGACCAGTCACTCAGGCGTTGGCAGATACTGACGATTTCGACGATTGTCGGCGTGCTCATCGTGCTGCTCTTACTTGCCTGGCTTGCCGCGCGCAGGATCACCCGGCCGATCCAGGACCTCGCTCTGGCTGCACGGTCGAGCCGCGCCGGTATGCCGTGGCGTTCCACCGTCGGCGACGGCCCGCCCGAAGTGCTCGACGCGGTGAGCGCGCTGGACGAGATGCACGCCCGAAATCTCGAACATTCGCGCCAGCGGATGACCATGCTGGCGGCAATTTCGCACGATATCGGCACGCCATTGGCGCGCCTTGCCTTCCGTATCGAAGGCTTGCCCGATCGCCAACGCGACGCTGCCATGGCCGATGTCGAGACCATGCGCCGGCTGTTGACCGATTCACTTACCTTGGCCAAGGGCTGGACGGGAAAGGTCGAGACCTGCAACCTGTCGGAGATCTGCAGCGAACTGGCAGCGCGCGAGAGGGAGACTGGCAACAATGTCGAGTTTGCCAGCTCCGGCCCGGTTTTCCTGACCGGCAACCCGCTCTCGCTGCAACGCATGGTGCAGAACCTGCTCGACAATGCCTTGCGCTATGGCGGCAGTGCGCGCCTGAGCGTGGATTGGGACGACCAATTCATCCGCCTTTCGGTAGAGGACGATGGTCCCGGCTTCCCCGACATTGCCAGCGAGGAATTGCTGCGTCCCTTTGTGCGCGGTGAAGCATCGCGTAACATGGCCAGCGGCGGAAGCGGACTGGGCCTGGCGATCGTTGCGCAGGTCGTCGCGCAACATGGCGGTACGATCGAACTGGGCAAAGGAGTGGGCGGTGCCCGAGTGACGATACTTCTTCCAACTCGAAGATAACCGAAAATGGCGATGTCGGCCTTCTCAGAGAAAACGTGCTTCATTGCTGATTGGTCGGCGGATGTCAGGTCCGCATGGTCCTTCGTTTCAGCCAGCCCATATCGAGATAACCGCTCCCTACTAGAGCTCAGCCCTTAAGCCATGTTCATGATATGCCCGTTGGCTTCCCAGAAGCTGGCGTTGAAGAGCTTTGCGGCAGGAGTGGCAACTAGTCTAGTTCGTTGAGCCATAAGCAGATGATCTGCAACCCCCCTAGTGGTGGTCATTGTGCATGGGTGCAACAATCTAGCGCTTCAGCTTGCGCTTGAGCCAGACATAGATGCCGCTGACGCTGAGGAAGGCGAGGAAGAACCCGCTCAGGAAAGTGAGCCATTGCCAGATTGGCCCACCGATCGATGCGGCGTGGATGCCGTCCATTGCATAGGCCACCTTGGTCGCGGTTCCGGCGCTGTCGTTGCGAAGGTCTACGACGACCTCTCCACCGGCATGGGGAACCAGCACTTCGGCTGGTCCCTGTTCGCCGATGATCATCAACTGCCAATTGCCAGTCGCATTCGCGGGCGCCTGGATCGAGGCTGGCCGACCAGGATAGGTCGATTGCGCCCGTGCCAGCGCATTCTCCCATTGCGCGCCGGACAAGATGACCGGTGCCGAGGGCGGGGAGGACGGTTGAGGCGCAGCGACACGCGGCGCGTCATGCTCATCCACCACCTCCGTGCCGCCCGGTTCGACAATGGCGGCAAAGAATGTCGGGAAGCTGATCCATGCGCCGGTAAACGCCTCCACGATCAGGACGACAGACAAGAGCACGCCCGATTGGCGGTGGATGTTGAGCATCTTGCCTTCCCATTTGCGCCATTTCAGCGCGGCAAGAATCTTCCTGCGTCCCGGCCACCAGATGACGAGACCGGTCACGGCAGAGACGATCAGGAACAGTCCCATGAATCCCACGACAGGGCGCCCCACACCGCTGAGCAGCAGATGGCCGTGGATCGCATGCATGAACCACATGAAGTCGCCCGTGCTTCGCTTGGTGTCGAGCATTTCGCCGGAGACCGGATCGACATAGGCTGCCATGCGGGTTGGCGGGCCAAGCCCCATATTGGGCGGTCCGACCGGAGCGGTACCGAACATCATCGGATAACCGGGTTCGCCGATCAACGCGGCGGTGACAGGTCCGTACTCGGCCAGGCCGGCAATCGCGGAATCGACATGCCGCGCCTCGATCAGCGCCGGATCTGCTTCTGCCGCAACCGCACGCTGCGGATTGAGGAAAAGCTCTGTGTCCTCCGGCCAGACCAATACCGAGCCGGTCACGCCTAGCAGCGCCATCGGGATTAGCAGGGCAATGCCCAGCCAGCGATGGACGAACAGCCAGACCTGCCGTGCCTTCGCCTTGGGCGAGATATAGGGCCTGGTTCCGGAGGTCACGCTTGCCATGGCCGGTCGCTCAGAAACGGATCGCCGTGGTGATCTTGAAATTGCGGCCCGGCTCCACATCGTTCAGCACCAGAGGGCCGAAGACGGGGTGGAAGGTTTCGCCGCTGCGCGAGGCGTGGCTGGTATAGGTTTCATCGAAGAGATTATCGATGCCAGCTGTCAGCGAGAGCCCTTCAATGCCGCCGACATCCTCCCAGCGACTGGAGAGGTTGACCACCGTATAGCCCGGCTTGACCGTGCCCGAGACGTCGGTCTTGTCGAATGTGTGCTGCACGTTGAGGCCGGCAAAAATCGTGCCGTCCGTGCTCGTCCAGCCAATTTCGCCGGTGAGCTTGTCACCGTTTTCCCGCAAGCTCTCTGCCAGGCTCGCTCCGGTGAGTTGCGATGTGTCGAGTTGCGAGCTGGAATAGCCAGCCAGCAGGTCGAACTGTCCCGCCTGCAAGTTCGCCGCAAGCTCGAAACCGTCGATCTGCGCTGTCCCCAGATTGGCATCCCACACCACGCCGGCCGCCGTGCCCGACGGGACCTCGCCGATATAGTTATCGATCGTCGTCTTGAAGTAACGGCCGGTCAGGCCCAGTCCGACACCGTCAAACACCTGGCGATAGGTTGCGCCTACCTCGAAATTGTTGCCCGTTTCGGGTTCGAGGGCCGGGTTGACGATCTTCACCCCGGCATTGCCGCCAAAGGGTTCGGCCAGCTCGGGGCCGCGGAACAGGGTGGTATAGCTGATGAAAAGCTGCAGGGCTTCGACCGGATTGATCTCGCCCGCAATACCCCAGGTCAGCTCGTCCCAGCTGCCGCTATCGCCCGTGGTTTCATATTCCAGCGAATAGTCGTTGAAACGAAGGCCGGGCCGGACATGGAGCATGCCGTCGAGTAGCGCGATATCGTCCTCGACGAACAGGGCGAGGCTTTCTGCGTTCTGGAACTCGGGTGCAGCGGCACCGGCTACGTCGGAAATATACTCGAATTCCTGCGAGAAATATTCCGCGCCCCAGGTGAAGGTCTGGCTGGTCGAGCCGTGGTCGATGAAGGACTGCGCCATCAGGTTGGCGCCCCAATTGTCCGCCGTCACCTGCCGGTCTGTCAGGATACCGCGGGGAATGCCCGGATCGCTCTCGTCGCGATAGAGCTTCAGATCGTTGGTGAAGACGGTGAGCGACAGGTCGAGCGCTTCTCCGAAATAGCCATCGTAGCCGAGATTGATGGTCTCGCGCTCATACTCGGTAGGCAGCAGGATGTTGCCGGTGATCGCCTCATTGGTCAGCACGCCCATATCGGGGCGCTGCGTGTAGTCGCCTTCATCCCAATAGCGATCATAGGAAGCCCGCAGGGAGTGGTTTGCGTCCAGCGCATATTCGGCCTTGAGCAGGATATCTTGCGTCCGCCCGTCGCTGCCGATTGTCGCGCGGCCGGAGCCATCCTCGAAATTGCCGCGATCGACATGGCTGTAATAGCCGAGCAGGTCGAGCCCGCCCGCCGTGCCGTAAAGCGTGACAGAACCGGCCCATAGATCATTGCTGTTCCAGCTGCCCGACAGGCGGCCGCCCACCGATTTGCCGGGATCGAGCAGGTTTGCCGCATCCTTTGTTTCGAAACGGATCGCACCGCCCAGGCCGCCATGGGTTACACTGTTCGTGCCGAGCTGGATGTCGGCAGACTTCAGGATATCCGGATTGACCAGCAAATTGCCGATATGGTGGTAGATGTAGTTCGTCTGTAGCGCGCCATCGATATAGACATTGAGGTCGCGGTCATCGAGGCCGCGGAAGTTGATCCGCGTATTGACCGAGTGGGTGCCGCCCACATCGACGCCGGGAATGGGGCGCAAAAGATCCGAAAGGTGGTCCGCCTGGCGGATCGCAATGTCCTCGTCACCCAGCACAAGATTATCCGAGGTGACCTGCGTTCCCCAGACAACGATTGTGGTGTCATCCGCGCCCTGGTCTTCCTGCGCATGGGTGGCCGGCGCAAGGCACAGGGTTGTTCCGAGAATCGAGACGGTGGCGAAAAGCCGGGTACGGATAGACAAGATGATGCTCCCTCATTGCGAGTCGTTCGCATGTTGTGGAGGGCATCTATTGCGACGCACTAGCATTAGCAAGAATCTTTGCCTTTCTCGAGGCACTGTCAAAGCAAGCTGGCTGAGCGGGCAGGGCTCATGGCCTGAATTGCGGACGCAGGAAGGGCGAATTCTGCTATGCAGTAAACAGTTGCAGTTGGACTGACAGCTCCCTGCCTGCGTGATCGCAGATTTCGATGGCCGTTTTCAAATTCGAGTACCCAGTTTGTGAGTGGTTCTCCCTCTACATGTTTGGCGACCCTGATCGTTACGAATAGCGGGGCGCCGGGAGATCAGGGGGAGTATACATGATCGGCTTCAATCGTCCGTGTTCGTCGGCGCGCAAGGCCCTGCGCGTCAGTCTCGTTTGCATGACCAGCATTGCCGCTATCGGTGCGGCCACGGCGCCTGTCACGGCAATTGGTCAGGATGGATCGAGTCAGCAGCAAGGCATTTCGATCAACATACCGCGCCAGTCGATGGCGGATGCCCTGCGAACATTTGCGCGACAGGTCGGCAAGCAAATTGTCTTCTATTCCAACGATGCAGAAGATCTCACCGCAGGACCCATTTCGGGCACCTTCTCGGAGCAGGAAGCGCTACGTCGTATCCTTGGCGAGTCTGGACTCGACTTCGTTTACGTCAATGACCGCACCATCGGCATTGGCCGCCGCGACGCACAGGGTCGGCTGATTGCCGCCAGTGCGCAGAACGACGACCTGCCCATGGATGCCGACGATGTCATCGTCGTTACTGGCCGCTTGCTCGATGCGGAGCTGTCGATCGAGGCGAAACGCGAGGCCGACCAGATCGTCGATGTGCTGTCGGCCGACCAGGCCAACCAGTTGCCGGACCAGAACGTCGCGGAATCGCTCTCGCGTATTGCAGGCGTTTCGGTGATCCGCAGCAATGAAACCGGCGACGGCAACTACATTTCTATCCGCGGCCTCGATTCAGCACTCTCGAACATCCAGTTCAATGGTGTGAATACCGGTCAGACAGGTGGTGCGCGCCGCTACACGCCGAACCGCAGTGTTCCGCTGGAAGGCATCACTGCAGACAACATCAAGGAAATTCGCGTAGCCAAATCGCTGCTCCCTTTTGACGAAGGCGAAGGCATTGGCGGTTCGGTCAATATCATCGCCAGGACGCCGCTCGATGGTGACCGTGATCACTTCAATGTCGACGTCTCGGGTCGCTATGGTGAGTTTGCTGACCGGCTGGGTTTCGACGCGGGTCTCAACTTCACCAAGATCTTCAGCGACAGCTTCGGCATCAATGTCGCTGCGTCATTTCGTCGCCGCAACATCCACAATTATGAAATCGGTGCAGGTGAAATCCTTCTGGGCAGTATCGACAGCGTGCGCGATGCTCAGGGCAACACGTTGACTGGCGCGGACCTGTTTGCTCTCGGTCTCGACGATCAGGACGATTTTCGCGATTTCGAACCGGGCCAGTTCACGGCCGACCAGGTCATTTTCGATTCCTGGGGCTACCAGATCCAGGAACAGGTTCGCGATACCTACTCGGCTTCGGGTGCAATCGACTGGCGGCCTGCCGAACATACTTTGCTGACGTTGAGTGGGCGCTACAGCCGCACCGAAATCGACGGCAAGGAATGGGAAGTCGGTTTTGACCAGGACGATACCGGGTTTGACCTGGTTGGCAATTCGCTGGTGGCCACACTGGGCGATCTCGAACTGGACTACAATGCCCAGCTCGAACAGTCGGTCGATACCAGTGGCCATGTCTTGCTCAAGGGCGTGACTGATCTCGACCGATTTCAGTTCAACTACCAAGCCAGCTATTCGAAAGCGCGGACGTCCAACCCGCAAACCGACCTTGTGTTCGATACCGATACCGAGTTCGACGATGCAGACGACAATCTGGACTACCAGCCATACACTTTTGTCGACACCTACTTTCCGGTGCCCAATCCGGACATCTTGAACAATGCTGCTTTCGCAGCAGGGCTCAGGAATATCCCAAGCATTGAGATGATCGATCCATTTGGCTTGCGCCTGTTCGACATCACCATCGAGAACACACGTTATGCTGCCGAAGGCGACATGCGTTTCTATGCCGATGCCGAGATGCTTGGCGGCGTGCTGACCGAGATCCGCGTGGGCGGCAAGTTCGAGCGATCGGACGTCTACAACTTCTTCAACTACTACAGTTTCGGTGCAGCCGGCCTGAACCTAGACGGCACCTATAATTCCGACGGCGGCAATGCGACGGGCACCTTCCTGAGCGGATTTGACAGCCTGGACGTCGGGACGATCGGCTTCAGCCCGATCAACTCGCCACTCTCGGCCATTGGCATCGATACGATTCCGAAGTTCGGCGATGCCGCGTTCGAGACTTTCGGCGCCAATTATCGCGACACATTCCTGGCCTCGGGCGATCCGTTCGTGTTCGAACAATTCTTCGATGGCCGCGAGGATGTGACCGCTGGTTTCGCACAGTTCGATTATGAAAGCGGACCGTTCCGCCTGATCGCCGGCGCACGTATCGAACGCTACGACGGAACTTTCACCGCGCCGCTCACATTGCAGGGTCAGGTCACGCTGACATCGGAAGATGAAGATGTCGATGATCGTGGGCTGGAGCTGACCGAGCCAGGTGCACCGCAGACGGCCGTAACAACCACGTCGAGCAATACCGAAATCCTGCCGCGTATGGCGGCGACATTCGATGTTTCGGACAGCATTCGCTTGCGTTTCGGGGCTGGCTATTCGTTGGCCCGGCCGAGTTATAGTCAGCTCGGCAATGCATCCAGCGTCAACATTTCACTCACCGCGGAAGATCCCGATGGCGGGGTTATCCTACCCGGCGTGGAAACTACCGCGGAAGCAGTCGCCGCCGGCGGCCTCTCTCCCGATGAGATTAGCGATGTATTTGTCAGTGTTTCCAGCGGCAATCCGAACCTGGAGAATTCGCGTTCGCTCAACCTCGATGGGTCCATCGAATTCTATCCGATGCGCGGTACAGCCATTACGCTGGGCCTGTTCTACAAGCGAATCAACAACTTCATCTTCCTCGGCTCCGAGTCTGACGAAAGCGATGTCGATGTGGAGTTTGTGGAGTCGCTGCTTAGTGCAGATGGTCTGGCGCTACTCAATTCCTTCGGTGGTGTCGAAGCCCTGATCGGAGACCAGTTCAACTCGACCCTGTCGATCTCGCGCCCCGAGAATGGTGGTTCTGCCACGCTCAAAGGCCTTGAATTCGGCGTCAGTCACCGGATGAGCTGGGCACCAGGTTTGCTGCGGCATGTGGGCTTCAATGGAAACATTACCTACACGGACAGCAGCGCGCAATTCGTCGTCGACCAGGGCCTGGATCCGGACGAAGCACTCGTCCTCCTGGGATACTACGCTGCGGGCGACCAGCTGATTCGGGATTCGGCATTCTTCCGTGCGCCGGACATCAGCTCCAATGGTTCGGTCTACTACGATGACGGCCATTTCGAGACTGCCCTGTCGGTCAGCTACCAGTCGGAATCGTTCAACTCCGCGGGTGATTTCGGCCTTGACGAGTATACCGGAGCCTATACCCAACTCGATCTGTTCGTAGGCTATACCTTTGATGTGGGAGCTGGCGAAATCCAGCTGTTTGGTGAGGTGGCGGACCTGCTCGATTCAGGGGTCAAGGCAACCGACCTGAAGACCATCGGACGCTCACGAACAGCCTTCAATGATGCCTCGTTCAACGGACGTGAGTTCCGCTTCGGACTCCGCGGCCGCTTCTAAGGCCAGTACTATTGGTGGCCGGCGTGCTCCACTCGGGCCGGCCGCCAACGCCCTTTACAGATATCCGCGGGTGCTTGGGGCTTCGTCATACGGCGGAGCCCCATTCTCGCGTGGAGACGGGGCACCACAGGCGGACATGATGCCCGCCAGACTTGGTGCAATCTTCTATTGGTCGGCTTGGCCGAGAATGACTTTTGTCGCGTCGGAGCGGTCAACATTGAAACGACCGGTCAGTTCCAGGAAGGCGATGAATGAATCGGGATCGTCTGCGTCGAACACCCCCGAGAACTCGCTCTGCGCGAGCATCGGATCGGCAACTTCGATCTGGACCTTGTTATACCGGTTGAACTTCTCGGCGATCATGTCGAGTGTGTCACCATCGAAGGTCAATTCGCGGTTGCGCCAAGAAGTGATGCCTTCGAGATTGGCGATCGTCACCGTGGGAATGGTTGTCAGGGGTGCGACTCTGGCCGACTGTCCGGCAGCCAGAATTACCGGCGCCACCTCAGCAGGTCCCTGATCAAAATCGGCCGAAGCCAGCCGTGTTGCGCCATCATCGTTCTTCACAAGTACGCGCCCTTCGACGACAGTGACTTTGACGTTGTCGCCTGTGCGTTCGACGTTGAATATGGTCCCAACGGCCTGTGCGATCGTATCACCTGCCATTACCCGGAAGGGCCGCTTCTCATCGTGCGCGACCTCGAACAGCGCTTCGCCGCTTACCAGTTCGATTTTGCGAGCTTGCTCTTCGAATTCGACACGAATGGCGGACAGGGCATTGAGGTGCACGATCGAACCGTCATCGAGGACGACAGATCGCTGTTCGCCAATTCCCGTCGAAAGCAGGCTTTCCTGGTCTGCGGTTGCAGCGAACACGCTCGAGCCTGCCTGGCCTTGGTCGCGCTCGATCCTGCCGACGGCAAATACCGTGCCGACAAGCGCGATCCCGGCCAGCGAGGCCGCCAGAACGGGGCGTTTCCAGGTTCGGTTTCGTTCGTGCAGCGGGAGGGCATGCATCGGCGCTGCGTTTGGCGTCTTTGTTGGGCGATGCTTGAACAGATGCAGGACATCCGGATCTTCCCCGTGAAGTAGTCCCTCAATGCATAACGCATCGCTTGCCTCGGCCTGGCTCATGCCGCCTAGCAGTGAGGCGGCGAGGAGCAGTTCCTCCACATGTGTGGGCGATGCCGTCAGCCAGCGCGCCAATTCCTTGCGTTGGGCAAGTTCGAGCGAGCCTCCATCGATCAAGACCGCCCATGCGGCTGCTTCCTCTGCAATCTGCGGATTTGGAATGGGATTAGCCATCATACTTCTCCGCCCAGATCGTGCGGCAGCGTAATACCGCCCGTGTCAGGTATTTTTGTACCGTATGCGGGGAAATGGAGAGCTGCTCGGCAATCTCATTGTGAGAAAAGCCGTCGCGCTTTCGCATCAGCAGTATGGTTCGGTACAAAGGTGGCAGGTCGTCCAGGATTGCGTTGAGCTTCTTGACTTCACTGCGCGTTTCCAATTCGTCGGTAAATGCACCCTGGTCACCGCCTTCGAACAGATCGTGGTCAGCATCAAGCTCCATTACCGCGCCTTGCTGACGTTTGCGCAGCATGAATTCACCCAGCAGATTCGAGGCAATCCGGAAGAGATAGGAATCGGGCTGCCTGATAAGTTCGGGGTGCTTGACGCGACAAAGGCGGAAGTATGCTTCCTGGGCGAGATCATTGGCGTCCGCGAAGCTCTTCGTTCGCAGTTCGAGATAACGCACCAGCCTTGGACGGTAATCCTCCAGCTCGCCTTCGATCTGCGCGAGCGCGTCTTCTCCCGCGCGAGTTTTCGCGGATTGTTCGAGACGTCGGGATTCTTCCTGTGCCAAGCTGGCAAACTCCGATCGGTTCGCATCCAACAAGAGCGAACGAAATTCCAGGCCAACGGCCTGTCGACATGAGATACTCCTCTTGAAGAGTATCAAAGCTCCGCAAATTGGGTACAGCCCCGGCCAGAAAATTCTCGGGGGCACCGGCATGACGGCATGTGCCATCCAGAAATGTGTACCCGAAATCTCGCTGGTGAACCCTCTTCATCAATGGAGAAAATGCAGGCTGTGAGACCGCCATGGTCCGCCTGTTGCAGGGAGGGATCTTTTGGCCACCAGTCGCCGCCAGTTTATCGGCACAACAACCGGCGCCTTTGCCGCATTCATGGCGAGCGGTTGTGCGCACACACATTCATCTGTTGCAGACACATCGGTCGGCTACGGCCCCCTGATTCCCGATCCGGCCGGCCTGCTCGACTTGCCCGAAGGGTTTTCCTACCAGGTCATTTCCGCCCTTGGCGATCGCATGGATGATGGCGGCAGCGTTCCCGATCATGCTGACGGAATGGGATGCTTTGACCTTGACAATGGGCGGATCGCCCTTGTTCGCAATCATGAGCTGAATCCGGGGCAAGATGCAGGCGCACGTCTGACTAGCGGCTATGGCAAGGACCCGGATGGCAATTTCCTGCCTGGTGGCACCACGACGATCATACTGGATGCCGCGAGTTTGGAAGTGCTTCATCAGTTCCGGTCTCTTCAGGGGACGATGCGCAATTGTGCCGGCGGCGTGACGCCGTGGGGCAGCTGGCTCAGTTGCGAGGAGCCGAACATCTTTACATCCCGCTACCCGGAGCATGGCTTCGTCTTCGAGGTGCCAGCCAACGCCACACGTCCGGTAGAGCCTGTGCCCTATCGCGCCATGGGTCGTTTCAATCACGAGGCTGCTGCTGTCGATCCGGCGACTGGTTTCGTCTACATGACCGAAGACCAGACCGATGGCCTGCTCTATCGTTTCATTCCAAATACGCCGGGCAAGTTGGGCGACGGCGGAAAGCTGCAGGCACTGGAGGTCCTCGGAGTGCCGAACTCCGCCAATCGCGACGAACAGTCCATCAATGTCGATGCCTGGCATTCGATACGCTGGATCGACCTGGACAATGTCGAGGCGCCGGATGACGATTTGCGCCATCGCGGAGCGCTAGCAGGTGCGACAACCTTCTCACGGGGAGAGGGCCTGCACATGGGTGATGGAGAGATGTATTTCTGCTGCACATCCGGAGGGACGGCCGGTCTCGGGCAGATTTTTCGCTTGCTGCCCTCAGCCGGTACCGATGGCGGGCTGCAGCTCTTCTTCGAGAGCAAGTCCACCGACCAGTTGAACTTCGGCGACAACCTTACCGTGACGCCTGGCGGGCACCTCGTGGTGTGCGAGGACCAGTATACGCGCGAAGTGAGCAACCACTTGCGCTGGATCACGCCCGATGGCGATTCATTCCCGCTTGCCCTTAACCGGCTTCAGACAGAACTGGCCGGCGCCTGCTTTTCGCCGGACGGGCGAACCTTATTCGTCAATATTTTTAGTCCGACACGAACACTCGCCATCCAGGGGCCGTGGTTTGGGTAGTAGGCTTACCCCATGTTGCAGGGGCCAGAAGGCAAAACCTCCATGGCCTGTGCCACGGTGTCGGAGGTTCAAGCTCCGCCAATCGGAGACGAGTTAGCGTTAGACTGACAGCACCGCCACGCAATTCCTCACGGCAGTCCCGACACCGCGGCCGCGCTAGCGCCAACTTAGTGCTGGACGATCACGCGAGCGCATATTACGTACCACTCGATATGGAAAAGACTTCGACCCGAGGACGTCCGCGCGAGTTCGACACCGAACAGGCGCTCGCAGCGGCTCTGCGTGTGTTCTGGACCAAGGGCTATGAAGGCGCGTCGCTCACCGACTTGACCGATGCGATGGGCATTACCCGCCCCAGCCTTTATGCCGCGTTCGGCAACAAGGAAGCCTTGTTCCGCAAGGCGCTCGACCTCTACGGCGAAGAAAAGCTTGCCTATGTCGGCCGGGCGCTCGCCGCCGAAACTGCACGCGGCGTGGCCAGCAACCTCCTCTACGGTGCGATCGACACGGTCACCGGCGATGAATGTCGCGGCTGCATGGGGGTAATGGCATCGGTCTCTTGCCAGAGCGCGGAGGAATCCATCCGCGAGGACGTTTCGAACCGCACCGAATCATCGCGTAAAGCGCTGGTTGCACGCATGGAGCAGGCCATTGCGGACGGCGATTTTGCCGCGCCGGTCGAGGCGGAGACGATCACGCGTTATCTCCTTGCCGTGCTCCAGGGCATGGCCGTTCAGGCAGGTGCCGGTGCAAACCGGGAGCAATTACAGCAAGTTGCGGAAGCTACACTGGCAATCTGGCCCTCGCGCTGAGCGAGATTTTGCTGCGCTGCAGAAAAAAATATCGAGCGGTATAAAATTATTGCTTGACCTGAATGCCAGATTACATACTTAGCGGTACAGAAAGTGGGCCGGGTCGGTGGTTGATACCTCCGGCCAGGATTGGATGGCGGCGCCCCGCGCAGCCGTGCTGCTCCGGCCATGACTGCAAACAACCTGACCTGTGAGCGCCTCGCTTCCGGGAACGGAATCATTCGCCCGGTTTGGGGGTGGGGGATACGAGTATGTTCGATACGCCTTTTGATACCCGAGACGATCGTCTGCACGAGCCGGAATCCTCGGACTTCTATGAAGTTGACGTCGCGCATGAGGAGCCTGGCGAGCCGGAAGAAAAGCAGCCGCGCAGTCGGCGCTGGATCGCACTGACTGCCATCATTCTGGTGCTCGCCCTTGCGTGGTACTTCCTGCGGGGCTCGGAGGCGGCTCCCGCTGCCCCACCGGCTCCTTCGGTCACGGTCGCGACGCCGCTGCAAAGGGAAGTCACCGAATGGGACGAATTCATCGGTCGATTCGAGGCCAGCCGCAGTGTCGAGGTGCGTCCGCGCGTTTCCGGACAAGTCACGGCGGTCCACTTCACCGACGGGCAGTTCGTCCGCGCCGGTGATCTCCTTTTCACGATCGATCCGCGTCCCTATCGCGCCAGCCTGGCCGAAGCGCAGGCCCGCGTGGCCAGCGCGTCGAGCGCGCTCGAATTGTCGCGCAGCAATCTCGACCGCGCGCAGAGGCTGGTCGAAGACGATGCGATTGCCGGCACCGAGATCGACCGCTTGCAGGCCGAAGTACGGGCCAATGAAGCGGCACTTGCCGCAGCGCAGGCACAGGTCAATTCGCGCAGTCTCGATGTCGAGTTCACGGCGGTTCGCGCGCCGATTTCGGGCCGCATTTCAGACCGCCGGGTCGATCCTGGCAATCTCGTCGCGGCGGGCAACGGCCAGTCCGCAACCTTGCTGACGACCATCAATTCCGTGGACCCGATCTATTTCAGCTTCGATGGTTCGGAAGGTATGTTCCTCAAGGCGCGCCGCGAGGGTCTGGACAAGGCCGCGCCGGTCGAGATCCGCTTGCAGGACGAGGCGGATTATCGCTGGACCGGCTCGCTCGACTTCACGGACAATGCGCTGGACGAGCGTTCGGGCACGATCCGCGCCCGCGCTGTGATCGCAAATCCCGACGGTTTCCTTGCACCCGGATTGTTCGGCAATATGCGCATGGCGACAGGCGGTACGAGCGAAGCCCTACTGGTACCTGATACTGCTGTTACTACCGACCAGACGCGCAAACTGCTGCTGGTGGTCGACGAGGAAGGCACGGTGGCTGCACGCGAAGTGGAGCTCGGACCGTTGGCAAATGGCCTGCGCGTTATCCGCAGCGGATTGGAACCGACCGACCGCGTGGTGATCCAGGGCGTGCAGATGGCGATCCCCGGGCAGAAGGTCCGACCGGAGGAGGGACAGATTGCCGCCGCCAGTCGAACAAGCCGGCCCCAGGCCGAACGCGAAGCCGCGCTCGCCGCCAGCGCCACCATCGTCGACTGACCCCTACTTCTTGACAGGAGCATCTCATGCGCCTTTCCCGCTTCTTCATCGACCGGCCGATCTTCGCCGGGGTCATCGCGATCATCATCACGCTGGTGGGTGCGATCTCCTATTTCTTCCTGCCGGTGAGCCAGTATCCGGAGGTCGTGCCGCCCACGGTGACGGTCACCGCGACTTATCCCGGTGCCTCTGCCGAGACGGTGGCAGACACGGTCGCCAATCCGATCGAGCAGGAGATCAACGGCGTCGACGGGATGCTGTACCTCTCAAGCCAGTCGACCGGTGACGGCCGCGTCACGATTACCGTGACATTCGAGCCCGGTACCGACCTCGACCAAGCCCAGGTACTGGTGCAGAACCGCGTCGCCATTGCGGAACCTCGCCTGCCCGAAGAAGTCCGTCGTCTAGGCATCGTGACCGCCAAGACCACGCCGGACTTCCAGCTGGTTGTGAACCTCATTTCGCCGGACGGATCGCTCGGCCGCGAGTACATATCCAATTACGCGCAGACGCGGATCAAGGACCGGCTGGCGCGTATCGAAGGCGTTGGTGCAGTCCAGTTGTTCGGTAGCCGCGAACTGGCCATGCGGGTGTGGATCGATCCGGGCCGTGCTGCCGCGCTCGATTTGACCGCCGGTGACATCGTTGGCGCACTGCGCGCGCAGAATGTGCAAGTCGCCGCCGGTACGCTGGGCCAGCAGCCCAGTCCCGACAGTGCCTTCCAGGTCAATGTCGAGACGCAGGGCCGCTTTACCGATCCGCAGCAATTCGAGAACGTCGTCATTCGCACCGACGAGGATGGCAGGCAGGTCCGCGTTGGCGATGTTGCCCGCGTCGAGATCGGGGCGCAGGACTATTCCACCTCGGCCTATCTCGGCGAGATGGACTCGGTCATCATTCCGGTGCTGCAGGAACCCGGTTCGAACGCGCTGGCCTCCGCCGAGGAAGTGCAGGCGGTGATGGAAGAGCTCTCTGCCGACTTCCCGGCCGGGCTCGAATATCGCATCGTCTACAATCCAACCGAATTCATCTCCGAAAGCATCGATGAGGTCATCAAGACGCTGATCGAGGCGATTATCCTGGTGGTGATCGTGATCGTGGTGTTCCTTCAAAAATGGCGCGCTTCGATCATTCCGGTCTTGGCTATCCCAGTATCTCTGGTGGGTACTTTCGCCGTCCTCTCGGTGCTCGGCTATTCGTTGAACAACCTATCGCTCTTCGGCCTTGTGCTGGCCATTGGCATCGTCGTCGATGACGCGATCGTGGTGGTCGAGAATGTCGAGCGCAATCTCGAGGAAGGCATGTCCCCGCTCGAGGCCGCGCGCTTCTCGATGGACGAGGTTGGCAGTGCGCTGATCGCGATCGTGCTGGTGCTATGTGCCGTATTCGTGCCGACGCTGTTCATCGGTGGGCTGTCGGGCGCCTTTTACCAGCAGTTTGCGGTGACGATTTCGGCTGCGACTGTCATTTCGCTCATCGTATCGCTGACGCTGTCGCCCGCGCTTTCGGCACTGCTCCTGCGCAAGCATGAGCATGTGGAGCAGGATGCACCGCGCTGGCGCCAGTTGCTTGAGCGGGCGGGTCAGGCCTTCAATCGCGGCTTCGATCGTTTCAGCAATTCCTATGGCAATTGGACCGCGCGGCTGGTGCGCATGCCGCGCCGGATGATGCTGATCTATGCCGGGCTGATCGGCCTGACGGGTTTCGCCATCGCGTCCACGCCCGCCGGCTTCATCCCGCAACAGGACCAGGGTTACTTCCTTACCGTTATCCAGCTCCCGCCCGGTTCCTCCACCGCGCGCACCGATGCGGTAATGAAGAAGGTCGCCGAGCGCATGCTGCCCATTGACGGCATCGAGGACACCGTCATGCTGTCCGGCTTCGACGGCACTTCGGAAACGCAAAGCGCCAGTGCGGCTGCGGCCTATTGGGTGCTCGACGATTTCAAGGATCGCGCCGCCGCGGGCCAGACAATCGACGCGCTGATGGCAGAGGCGCAGGCGGCGACCGCCGATATTACCGAAGCGCGGCTGATGATCGTCAAGCCGCCCGTCATCCGCGGCATTGGTTCGGCAGGCGGCTTCCGCATGATGATCGAGGATCGCAATGGCGAAGGCTACCAAGCGCTGCAGCAGATGGCCTATGCCGTGATCGCCGAGGCGAACCAGCGCGAAGGGCTGGCCGGGGTCTATACATTCTTCGACACCGGCACGCCGCGTATTCGCGCCGATATCGATCGCGACAAGGCGCAGATCCTCGGCGTATCGCCCTCCAGCATTTTCGAGACGCTGCAAGTTTATCTTGGCAGCGCCTTCGTAAACGACTTCAACCTGTTGGGTCGTACTTACCGTGTGACCGCGCAGGCGGATGCGCAGTATCGCGATGATGCTTCGGACATTGCAGCGCTTTACACCCGCTCGAATAGCGGGGCGATGGTCCCGCTGGGTTCGGTCGCGACGCTGAGCGATACGACCGGGCCCTATCGCGTTACGCGCTACAACCTCGTGCCGGCCGTTGCCGTCGATGGCGATACGGCGCCGGGATATTCTTCCGGCCAGTCGCTGCAGACGATGGAAGCCGTTGCCGAAGAGATCCTGCCGCGCAGTTTCGATACCGAATGGACCGGGATTGCCTTCCAGCAGGATACGGCCGGCAATACCGCGGTCCTGGTCTTCGGCCTCGCCGTGCTGCTCGTCTTTCTCGTCCTAGCCGCACAATATGAGAGCCTGATCATGCCGCTTGCGATCATATTGATCGTGCCGATGTGCCTGCTTGCGGCGATGATCGGTGTGAACCTGCGCGGCATGGACAACAATGTGCTGACGCAGATCGGACTGGTCGTATTGATTGCACTGGCAGCAAAGAACGCGATCCTGATCGTCGAATTTGCTCGCCAGGGAGAGGAGCAGGATGGCCTGTCGCCGATCGATGCAGCAGTGCATGCGGCGCGGACCCGACTTCGCCCGATACTGATGACCAGCTTCGCCTTCATCCTCGGTTCTGTGCCGCTGGTGATCGCCACGGGCGCCGGTGCCGAGCTGCGCCAGGCGCTGGGCACGGCGGTGTGCTTCGGCATGCTGGGTGTGACCGGCTTCGGCCTCATTTTCACCCCGACTTTCTACGTGGTCTGCCGCGCCTTGGGCGACCGGATCGACAGCTGGCGCGGCAAGGGCGCAAACCGCCTGCCTCCGCAGTCCGATCCGCACCTGATCCCCGCGGAATAGGAGAACATCCCCATGTCCATCCGCTCATACGCATTCGCCTCGCTTTCCGCGCTCGCCCTGATGGGGTGCGCGGCGGGGCCGGATTACGTCGCCCCCACCCCCCCACCCCAAGCGACGACCGGCCCCTTCATTTCCGCGGAAGAGGGCGTCGTCACCGCGACGCCGCTGCCCGCCGACTGGTGGCGTCTCTATGACGACCCCGTCCTCGACGGGCTGGTCGCAGATGCGTTCGCCGCCAATACCGATATCCGCCAGGCGACAGCGCGGATCGCCCGTGCTCGTGCCGGACTGCGCGGCGCCGGCGCAGGCCGGTTGCCGCAGACCGGCTTCGGCGCGAGCGGGAGCTATGACCGCGTCTCCGAGAGCGAAGTCCCCGTCGGCGTAGACCGGGACGGATCGGTATTCGATGCCGGACTTTCCGTCTCTTACGAAGTCGATCTGTTCGGCAGGGTGGGGCGCGGCGTAGAGGCGGCACGCGCTGATCTTGAAAGCGCGCAGGCCGATGCCGACGCCGTTCGCGTCATCGTGGTCGCGGATACGACCCGCGCTTACGCCGATGCAGCAAGCGCCGCCGCGCAGATCGATGTCGCGGAGACAGCCCTCGCCTTGCTTGATGAGTCCCTGCGGCTGACCCGTCGCCGGCACGAGGCCGGGCTGGAAAACGGTCTGGCCGTTCCACGGATCGAAACGCTACGCCAGCAGCGCGCGGCAACGATCCCGGCGCTGGAAGCACAGCGGGCCGCAGCGCTGTTTGCGCTTGCCACGTTGACCGGACGTACGCCGTCCGAACTGCCCGAGATTGCCGGCCAGCGTAGTGTGGCGCTGGAGATCACCGAGCCCCTTCCCGTGGGTGACGGTGCGGCCCTGCTGGCCCGGCGTCCGGATATTCGCGCGGCAGAAAGGCGGCTTGCTGCCGATACGGCGCGGATCGGAGTTGCTACTGCCGACCTCTATCCCCGCATCACGCTCGGCGGATCGGTCGGCGCGACCGGACCGAATCTGGGCGATTTGTTTGCCGGCGGCCCCTTCCGCTTCCTCGTCGGTCCGCTGATCGACTGGGCCTTCCCCAATTCCGAGCCCGTTCGCGCACGGATCGACGCCGCCGAGGCTGGCGCCAACGAATCCCTTGCGGCTTTCGATGGAGCAGTCCTCACTGCCTTGCAGGAAGCCGAGACGGCCCTGTCGCATTACGCGCGTGCGCTCGAACAGCGGCAGAGCCTGCAGGCGGCCAAGGATGCTGCCGAACGCGCCGCCACCATTACCCGCGCACGCCAGCGCGAGGGGGTCGTGAACTCGCTCGACCTGCTCGATGCCGAACGCACGCTTGCAGAAGCGACGGCCCAGCTTGCCGAGCAGGACGCGCAGGTTTCCCGCCGTCAGATCGATGTCTTCCGCGCGCTGGGCGGGAGCTGGAGCACCGCGCAGGATGGCTGACCTGAGGCGCGGGCTCTGTCAGGGTGAATGTACCCGATTGGCGTTGGAACTGGTGAGGGTAGGTCAAACTCTGCCAAGTGGAGACGCGCTGCCTTCAGACTAACAGCTTCCAATGGCAGGTGGCATCGGATGGTGGGCCAAATGCTCTTCTATGTGCAAGATTTGACCCGTTTTGCGGGCCGTTGGATCTGGCTGGCAGCAGTACTGGTCCTGCTGGGGGCACTGTTGGACGGCATCGGGATCGTTGCGCTGATTCCTCTGTTTTCCTTCGTGGTTGAAGGCGACGACGGTGGAACGGGTGGCCAGGTACTGGGGCGCCTCGAGATAGTAGGGCTGACTTCTCCTTTCGCACTGGCATTGGCGATATCGGCGGCATTCTTGCTGCTCGTCATTCAACGCGGAGCCCTTCAGCGATGGCGCGACATCTATCTGAGGCGTCTCTCCCAAGAATATGTCGACGATTGGCGCGACCGGATGTTCACCTCAATGATGGCCGCACTATGGCATGCGATTTTCGGGCAGCGTCGTACCGATCTCGAACTTGCGATCACCAATGATGTTTCGCGCCTTGCGGCCGGCAATGACAGGATCCTACGGACGTCGGTGCAGGTGGCAATGGTGTTGGTGCAACTCGCGATTCTGGCCAGCCTTTCTCTAACTATGTTGGCATTTGCTTTTGGTCTCTTTGCGCTGGTCTTGTTGATTGGCTTTCCGATTATCCGGCAGGCGTTGGGTATCGGCACCGAAATGACCGGAAAGGGGCGGCAAATACACCGCGTATTGGGCAATTTTCTTGCCAGCCAGAAACTTGCCCGTTTGAACAATGCACAGGACCTTTTCGCCCTGCGGTTCAAACAGGCGAAAGCCGCGGCAAGAGAGATGCAACTCAGGTTCGTCGCCTCGCAGTCAACGTCGCGCATGATGATACAGTTCGTCATCGCCTTGGCGATTTCTTCCATCCTTCTTGTGGGGTATTTCGGCTTCGACGTGCCATTGGCAATCCTGCTTGTGATCGTCGTTATCGTTGCGCGTATTGCACTGACAGCGCAGCAGACTATGCAGGCAGCACAATCGACCGCCAACATGCTTCCAGCACTTGCATCGCTACAAGAAACCATGGCTTCGCTTACGCAAGATCAGGCTGTGCCCGTTCGGTCAGGCGGGGTTGGCCAAGAATGCGGGGCAAGGGTCCTGCAGCTCTTGAAGCGGAAAACCTTTGGTTCGCACATGAGCAAGGCCAATGGATACTGCAGGGAGTGAATTTTTCGATTTTACCAGGTGAAACTGCCCAGCTTGATGGTCCATCGGGTGTCGGCAAGACTACTCTGTTCGAGATCATTACCGGTCTATTGCCAGAAGCTCGCGGCGCCGTACGGGTCGATGGCAAGATCCTGTGTGCAACTGACGACTGGCAAGCCTGGCGCGCGCAAGTGGCCTGTCTCCCTCAGGACCCCTTTCTCTTTGATGCGACAATCAAAGAGAATCTTTCGTGGTTTCAATCTGATGCGGAAGAAATCGATATCGAGGGGGCGCTTGCTGTGGCGGGCGCAAACGAGATTGTTACGAGGCTTCCAAATGGTCTCAACACCCGTGTGGGTGAACGGGTCAGACTTTGTCCGGCGGAGAGCGGCAACGGATTTGTCTGGCGCGTGCACTTCTTCGTAAGCCGAGGCTCCTGCTCCTCGACGAGGCGCTTAGCGCCTTGGATGAAGCGAGTTCTACGGAGGTGTTCGGGCGCTTGGAGGAATTGCCGTCTCGTCCAACGGTGCTGTACGTCTCGCATCGGCCAAGGAGTGGCAGTGTCCTGCACAAGCGCATCGAGTTGGCGCATGTTGAGGTGCGGAAGATGCCGACGCAGAGGTACTAGAGCAATTCGCGCTGCAAATCGCCGAGGCGGATCGACACATCGGGTTTGGCGCTCGAAGGCAGCAATGCGGGGAGTGGCAATTGGCTGGCGATGGCTAAGCCATTTGCGCACTAGGCGCTGCTCACGCTCGAATGCTTGCAGTGTGTTGAGTGCTCGTCTTTTTTCAATGTCGAGACTTCACGTTTGACTGCCAGCGCCCTAACGCAAGGAAATCGATGAGTATGTGCTGCCCCGTGGATATCGCGGCCAGTTGGACCGCCATCGTGTTCGGAACGGGGGAACAAACAACACATGGATCGTGCATTTCAGCTTTTGCTCGCCTGTGCCGAATGGCCCCGCGGCGAGAGCAGAAATATTGCGATCCGCAATGCTGCGTCTGCACTCGATGGTCGGTGGGAGCAATTTGTTGTCCAAGTCACTCGCCATCGCATGGCTCCGATTGCGCTTGATGGATTGACTTGTGCCGGCATCCAAGCGCCTCAGGAAATCCGGGGGCAGGCCCACCTCTGCGCTGCCCATTCCCTTGTGCTTGCAGCAGAGGGGGGCGCCTGATTGCTGTGCTTGAGAATCAGGGCATTTGCGGCATTATGCTGAAAGGGCCGCTGCTTAGCCAGCAACTCCACCAAAGCGCAGCTCTTCCTCTGCCCTGACAATAACGAGGCGCTGGATGATGCTGGTGCGATAGCTGGGCGAGAGCACCGTATCCACAGCGATGAAGCTGGCGAGGCCGCTTTCATGAGTCAGGTCGAGACGGACATATCCCTGGTGCATATTGTCGGTCCACACGACCTCGGGGATGTGCTGCTCAAAGGCCCGGTCGAGTCCTTCGGCCACGTCGAGGCCGTAGCCACTGTCGACAAAATCGCCCGGTGAGGAGATGCCTGCCGTACCCAGTTCAAGGCCAGCGGGGCGGCCTTCGTCGTCGGCCAGGCGATTGGCCCAGAAGCTGTGGCTGTCGCCGGTGAGGAAGACAAGGTCGGTCGCACCAGACTCGCGTGCAAGGTCATACAGCCGTTCGCGCGCCCACGGATAGCCGTCCCAAGTATCGGGATAGAAGGGCAGGTTGTAGCGGCCCTTCAGCGCGATGCCCTGCGCAGCCTGCAGCGCGTTATCCTCGTAGGGAGGTTCTTCGGCAAAAGGATCGGGCAGCACGCCGAGAGCGACGACATCGGGCACGTCGGTCTTGGCGATCGGCATGGGGTTGCCGATCAGGCGCCATGGCTGGCCGGCGGATTTCGAGGCGGTCCAGCTGCGCGCGAGCTCTTCTTCCAGCTCCGGCGCGAGCATAGCACGCCCCTGCTCGTTCAGCGCTCGCTGCAGGCTCTCCAGCACGCCATCCTCACCAATCCGCGCAGCATAGGCGGCGTAGTCGATCTGTTCGGCCCGGGCCGTGTGGCGCGTTTCCAGCGTGTTGAGCGTAGCGAGATTGCCGAAGCTGTAGCTGCGCCAGAACTGCATGCGACTTCGCCTGTCCGCAAGCCATTCCGGTTCGCGCACCGGCATATATTCGAAATAGGCCTGGATCGAGGCTCGGCGCCGCACCTCCCAGTCGCCTTCGGTTTCGGGCTGGTGGTTCTGCGCGCCGCCCTTCCACGGGTTGTTGGCGCTTTCGTGGTCGTCCCAGCAGGCGAGCAGCGTATGTGCTGCGTGCATCGCCTTGGCTCCATAGTCAGTCTTATATTGCGCATGCCGCATGCGGTAATCGCTCAGCGTGGTGATCTCATGCGCGGGTTCGTGCCGCCGGCCAATGGTCTGCGCGATACTGTCGCCCCAGCCATCATGTCCATATTCGTAAATGTAATCGCCCGTGTGCAGCACGAAATCGACCGCCGCGTCATGGGCTATCGCATCATAGGCGTTGAAGAAGCCGAAGGCGTAATTGGAGCACGATGCGAGCGCGATGGAGAGGCGCTCGAGCGATTCGGCAGGCAGCGTGCGGGCGCGCCCTGTCGGCGAGACGACATCGCCGAGCATGAAACGGTAGTAATAGGCCTTGCCTGGCTCCAGCCCTTGGGCGAGCAGCTTGACCGTATGATCGCGATCGGGACCTGTGGCCTGTTCACCCTGGTCGATGATCGTGGAAAAGTTCACGTCTGGGGCGACTTGCCAGCGGATAGTCTTGTCGCCTTCTGCCGTAACGCGGGTCCAAAGGACGACGCTTGTCTGGTCGGGGTCGCCACTGGCGACACCATGGCGGAAGACGGGATTTTCGGGAAGCGGATGGGCCCGCAAGGGCATGGCCGAAATGGCGACGCCAGAGGCAAGGCCGGCCAGCGTCATGCGGCGGGTCACACTGAGGGCTACGGGCTTGTCTGAATGCGGCATATCCACCTCTTGTCGCGTCATGCGATTGCAGTTCCGGGAATGTCAGGATGCGGAAGGGGGCCGGTCGCAAGACCGGCCCCGCCCCCGTTGGACCTCTGATCAGAAGTCGATCGTTGCAGTGAACACCACGGTGCGCGGAGCACCGATCCAGGCACCCCCGCCGGAGATGCCGCCAAGGTAATCTTCGTCGAAGAGGTTGTTGATCACCAGGCTCAAATCGACAGCGTCAAGCGTGTCGCTGATCATTTCACCGTTCACGCCGACATAGGCATCGGCGGTGAAGTAATCGGGCGCGATAAAGGTGTTGGTCACGTTCACAGGGCGCTCGTCGGTGAACTTGCCCGAGATCCCGGCGCGGAACCAGTTGTCCTGGTAGTCTGCCGCGATGACATACATGTTCTCGGGAATGCCGGTGACCTTGTTGCCTGGGACCAGGCCCAGGGCCGTGTCGGCCTGGGTGTCACCCGAACCGCGATAGGTCGCATCGATATAGGTATACGAGCCCATCAACGTCAGGTTCTCGAGCACTTCAACATTGACCAGCAGTTCGAAACCTTCGGAGTCGATACCACCAACATTGGCGTAGGTGCCGTTGGTGCCGATCAGATAGTCCGGACCGGCATTGGAGTTAGCCGCGAAGAACTGCACGCGGTTGTCGAACGTGGTGTTGAAGTAGGTGGCCGAGGCCTGGAGCATGCCATTGTTGTAACGGATACCGCCTTCCCAGTTTTCGCTGGTTTCCGGCGAGAGGCCGCTGGCATCGGCTGTCGGACGTTCAAGGATGGCATCGCCCAGCGCCTTGTAGTTCTCGGCATAGCCGGCGAAGAGGTTAAGATCTTCAATCGGCTCGAGCTGGATACCACCGGAGAACAGCACGTCCGAATTGGTGTTCAGGCTGGCATTCGGGGTAGCCCCGAACAGATCGTTGCGATCCACATCGTTGTGGAACTGCTTGATGCCCAGGTTCACGGTAACCGGACCAACCGAAACCGCGTCCTCGATCCACCACTTGAAAGTGCTCTGCGGATATTCACGGTCATACTGCACCCAATAGGCCGGATATTCGAATTCATAGCCGATGCGGGTGTCGGTAATCTGGTGCCAGTCACGATATTCGGCACGTTCAGCGTCTTCGTACCAGATGCCGGCGCGAAGCGTATTGTCGATATTGCCGCCGAAAGAGGCGCTCCATTCGAGGTCGGTGGTGAAGCCGTAACGGTCCTTCTCGTAGTGGGTGTGGCGATAGGACTGCACGCCCAGCGCTCCGGCCGCATAGCAGGTGGGATCATACTCGGGACCAGCCCCGCCATAAGGGAAGGTAATGGTCGAAACGCAGCCATCGATCGGCGAGGTGGCAGCGCCATCGGTGCCGATGAAGTAGATCCGGCCGAGCGCATCACCGCCAAAGACCGTGCCGTTGCCGAAGATTTCGCTTTCGGAGCCGCCAAGGTCATCGGTCACATCGACGATGTAAGGCGGAACCCAGTCACCACGGCCTTTGTTGTGATGGTAGTATCCGGCAGCGCGCACGTTGACTCCTTGGGCCAGTTCGGCGTCGACCTTGAGATATGCGAAAGTGTTCTGGCGCAGCGTCGACCAGCCCTTGCGATACAACTGATCGATATAGGGGATGCCGGTCCATTCGGCGGTCAGCTGGTCCCAGTCGGGATTGGCGTTGTAGTCCGCGATCGAGAACAGGCGCTGATAGTTGTCTTCATGCGTGTCGTCGTAGCTTGCATAGCCGGTCAGCGAGACATTGCCGAAATCGGCGATGAACTTGCCGGCAAAGTGATCGCGCTCGTTTTCCGCGGAAGCATTGACGTGGTCGGTAGCTTCCTGGTGCGAAGCGGAGACCCAGGCGCGGAAGCCGCCAAGGTCACCGGTGTCGAAACGGACATAGGCGCGCATGGCGTCGAATTCGCCGGCGGAACCGGAGAATCGGATGCGACGCTCACGGGTGGGGTCATCGGTCAGGAAGTCGATCGTGCCGCCCAGCGCTTCGTTGGAGAGCGAGCCGATGTCGGCGGTGCCCTGGTTCACGACGATGCCGCCGATATTGGCCGTATCGATATAGCGGTTGACCTTGGAGCCGCCGCCATAGTTGGAGTTGCCGTTCGGCAGGCCGTCAATGGTCTGGCCGATTTCCTGCGTGTCGAGATTGGTCTGGAAACCGCGTACGGAGATGGCGGTCGACCAGTCGTCGAATCCGAAGGTATCGCCTTCCTGCACGTTCACGCCGGGTAGGTTGTCGATCTGAGCGAGCGGGCTGGTGATCGGAGTCTGCTGCGACACCATGGGTTCGGTTACCTGGCTGTTGTTGTAGGAAGTGGCAGTGCCGGTAACGATGATGGTGTCGGCCATAGCCTCTTCCTGAGCCATCGCCGGCACGGAACAGAGCAGCGCCGTGATGCTGCAGGCGAGATAGAGACATGTCTTGGTATTATGGTTCTTCATGGAGACCCCCTTGGTTGAAACCGAGGGCCCATTTGACGAGTCATGTTGAGTTGTGATGTCGATTTGGCGACACCCATATTGCACTTTCCGAACCGAATTGTGTTCGAAAAACTGCCTGTGTTGCGATTTTTGCACGTACTCCCGAGCTAAGCGAGAGTCCTGTCCAGCACGCTTGTCACAGGCCTTGACTAACGCGTGTCACGAATTGGGGCTGGAACAGCAATGCTGCGTTGCAGCAATGCAACGCTGAAGCGATGTACGTATAATTCAGCTGAGAATTGTTGGCACCGTCAAGGCAAACTGGCTGAGCGGATAGGGCAGGTCTGGCCGAGTTGCCGTTAGACTGGCTACACCAAACGAAACGCTATCTTCCGAGAAATTGCGCCGGGCACACAAGGGAATTCGGCCATTTGACCGGACGATGACTCTCTCCCCATTTGTGTCACATGAGCTTCATGGGTTGAACGCATAAGTCGCTCGCAGCCGCCGATTCTCCGAAGGAATGGCGGCGTGCAGATCCTGCAATGGGGGAAGGAGCGCCGGGGCTACCCGCCTGGCTGATTTGTCCGACGATGAGGAAGCAAACACCTCGGCTGATGGCTGCGCTGGCCTGTTCGGTCCTGGCATTGTTGGTGCCCGGAGTCCCGCACGCTCAGCAGGCCTATGGCCCGCCTCGTCATGAGGCAGAGCTAAACCGCGCTCCGGTTCCGCCCGCCATTCCCAATCCTCTGGACCTTGCCGCCACTGTTGCAGCCGACACCCATCCGCTCGTCGCCGCAGCAGAGGCCGAAGGACGTGCGTTGGAAGCCGAATATCGCGGCGCACGGTGGCTGCGTTTTCCCAATCTGACTGTCGAGGCGTTGGGTGCGACGGGCGGCTCCAACGCTGCGGACGCGGACGGGCTCGCGCTTAATGCCGCGATAGAGCAGCCGATCTGGTCCGGCGGCCGCCTGTCCGGTGCAATCGACAGCGCCCGCTACAGCCGCGATGCCGGGTTCGACCGGGTGATCGAGGCCCGGCTTGGTGTAATCCTCGATGTGACCGCAGCCTATTACGACTTCGTCCTGTCGGCGGAACGCGCCATGGTCCTGCAGGACAGCCTCGAACAGCATGGCGAATTGCTGGAGGCGATCCAGCGCCGAGTCGATCAGGAAATATCGCCACAGGCGGACCTGACACTCGGCAAGTCACGCACCGCGCAGGTGCGGCTTGAACTCGCCACGGCGGAAGAACTGCGCGAAAGCGCGCGACTGCGCCTGCTCGAACTGACCGGCGGGCTGGAGGTGGACCCGACCCTGCCACCGCCCGGAATGGTCGAGATGCTGCCGGCAGAAGAAGTGGCACTGGGGGAGGCGCTTGCCTGCAGTCCCACGCTTGGTGCGCTGACCAGTCTCGTCGATGTGGCGGAAGCAGACAGGGCTGCAGCGCGTGGAAACCTGTTCCCGCAATTGTTGCTGCAACTTTCGCAAAACGAGATCACCGGCGCCCGAGCCGCCGTGGTACTTCGCGCGCAGACCGGCAACGGTCTGTCGCAACTAAGGGCAATCGATAGCGCCGATGCGCGGATACAGCGCGCGCTGGCCGATTTTGGCGAGGCCGAACGGCGCCTACGCGAGGAACTGCGGCGCGAATACATCCTTGTGCGCGCCTCGCGCCAGCGGATCGAGGCGGGGGTCATTGCCGCCGATACATCCGAGGAGATCATCGAAAGCTACCAGCGCCAGTTCATCGCCGGACGCCGCAGCTGGCTCGATGTCATGAACGCCGTGCGCGAGGCTTCCAGTGCCCGACTGTCGGAGACGGATGCTCGTGTTTCCACTGCCTCGGGAACGGCCCGCATCCTCGCATTGTCCTGCCGCTGGTCGCCGGGAACGGCCTCTGGAGACGCTGAATCATGAGCGCCAATGTCGAACGCGCTGTCGAGGTTTTTGCGCGCGCCGCTGGCAAGCCGCTTGCGCCCTTGTGGAATGCGGAGCTGCGCGAGGTCGAGCTTGCCGACGGGGTCGAGGCGTTGGCTAGTCTTTCCGGTGTGCTGGGCTGGACCCCGCCGCGCCGCATTTCGGGCCGTCCCCGCGCGGACCAGTTCCCGCTGCTGGTGCACGACGACACGATAGGCTGGGCGGTCGCGCGGCAATGGGACAGCGAGGCTGCGATGCAGCTTGCCGGAGAGCGTGCCGTGCTGCCTTACGATCCTGAACAGCATTTCTACACGATCGACCTGCCCGATCCGCTCGAAGATGACGGCGGCAAGGCCATCGACGTATTCTGGCGCGCCATTCGCAAGCGCAAGAACGCACTGATCATGGCCGGGCTGGCGACCGTTTTCGCCAATGTCCTCACCCTGGCGACGTCGCTCTATTCGATGCAGTTGTATGACCGGGTCATACCGCTGGCGAGTTTCGACACGCTCATCGTGTTGACCGTCGGTGTCGCATTCGCGCTGCTGCTCGACCTTTCGTTGCGTTCCTTGCGTGCACTGCTGATCGAGCGCGAGGCGCAGGATATCGATGCGGAGGTGAGCGAATTCTTCTTTGCCCGCGCACAGGCGATCCGGCTCGATGCCCGTCCGCCGGGTATCGGCACCATGGCAGCTCAATTGCGCGGACAGGAACAGATCCGCCAGGTGCTATCCTCGAGTTCGATCTTCATGCTGGCCGACTTGCCCTTCGCTGTGTTCTTTATCTTCGTGATTGCCGCAATCGGCGGACCGCTGGCATGGATTCCCGTGGTCAGCCTGCCCATCGCCATCGGCCTTGCCCTTATGCTGGGCAGGATCATCCGCAAGGGGGCCGATCGTGCGCAGGTCAGCGGCAATCGCAAGAATGGCATGCTGGTCGAATCTCTTGATGCATCGGAAACGGTGAAGGCCAATCGCGGAAGCTGGTTCATGATGGGCCGCTGGAACCGCCTGATCCGCGAAATCCACCACTATGAAGACCCGGTGAAGCGCGCCTCTGCGGTTGCCGGGTCGCTCTTCTCGACGCTTCAACAGTTTGCCTACATCTCCATGATGGGCTTCGGCGCCTACCTTGCGGCAACCGGAAACCTGACCACGGGCGCGCTGCTCGCCTGTTCGATCATCGCCGGACGCATTAACGGCCCGCTCGTCGCCCAATTGCCCAGTCTTATCGTGCAATGGAGCTATGCGCGGTCCTCGCTCAAGGCGCTCGATATGATCATGCAATTACCGCTCGACCCGTCATCTTCTGCCGGCGCCCTGCGCCCGGACCGTCTGGAAGGCGCGATCGAGCTCAGGCAGGTGGGTTTTGCCTATCATGGCGGCCGTGCAGCGCTGGAAATCGAAAGCCTGAAGATTGCGCCGGGCGAACGTGTGGCGGTGATCGGCGGTGTCGGCTCGGGCAAGTCGACCCTGTTGAAGATCATGGCAGGCCTCTACACGCCGCAATCGGGCAATGCGTTGGTTGGCGGGCTCGACCTGTCGCAGATCGCCGAGGACATCGCCCGCCGTCATATCGGCTATTTGCCGCAGGATTCGCGGCTGGTGAACGGGACGCTCCGCGACAATCTCGTTATGGGGCTGGGCGACGTTTCCGACGAACAGATCATGCAAGTTGCGCGCACCACCAGGCTTGATGCCATGATCGCCGCGCAGCAGGACGGCCTTTCCCGCCAGATCCAGGAAGGCGGAACCGGGCTCTCTGGCGGGCAGCGCAGCCTCGTCGGCCTCAATCGCCTGATCCATGCCGATCCCGAAATCTGGCTGCTCGACGAACCGAGCGCGGCGCTCGACAGCGCGACCGAGGCCGCAGTGCTCGATGCGATCGACATGGCCCTCGATCCCGATGACACGCTCGTGATGGTGACGCACAAGATGCAGTTGCTCGCCCGCTTCACGCGCATCGTGGTGATGACCGGCGGCAAGATTGTGCGCGACGGTCCGGCACAGGAAATCCTGCGCGAGATGGCACCGCGTCCCCGCAAGGGAGAGGACGGCGCGGCCAAGGCGAGGCTCGCCACGCAGGTGACCAGCAAGCTCAAGGCGAAGGGGGCATTGTGAAGCTCAGGCCGGCCTATTGGATTATCCTGACGATCAGTGTTGCGCTGGTCGCCTTTATCGCTTGGTCCAATTGGGCCGAGCTTGACCAGGTTACGCGCGCGCCGGGCCGGACCATTCCCTACGCGCGAGTGCAGATCGTGCAGAGCGAGGAGGGCGGTGCGATCAGCGCGATCCATGTGCGCGAAGGTGACCTGGTGACGCAGGGACAGGTGCTGGTCGAACTCGATACGGTGCAGCTGACCGCTGCGGTCGAAGAGGCGCGTGCCAAGGTCGCAGCTCTGCAAAGCCGCATGGCGCGCATCGATGCTGAGCTGTTCGATCGGCCGCTGAACTTCCCTGCCAGCCTTTCGGGCTTCCCCGAATTCGTCGCCAACCAGCGACAATTGTTTCTGCGCCGCCGAGCGGCGCTCGAATCAGAACTGAGCACGTTGGCGGACATGGTGGCGCTGCAGGAGGAAGAGCTGGAACTGAACCGGCCGCTGCTTGAAACCGGCGATGTGGCACGGTCCGAGGTGATCCGCATGCAGCGCGCCGTGGTCGAAACGCAGGGCCGCATCAGCAATATCCGCTCACGCTATATCCAGGACCTGCAGGCAGAATTCACCCAGACCGAGGAAGATTTGGTCTCCGCGCAGCAGCAACTGGCGCGGGCTGAGGATTCGCTGCGTACCGCCTCCATGGTCGCCCCGGCGGACGGTATCGTGAAGAATGTCCGTCTGACCACGGTTGGTGGCGTGCTGCGCCCGGGTGACGAGGTGCTGCAGATCGTCCCGACGGGAGAACGTCTGATTGTCGAGGCGCGCGTGCCACCGCGCGATATCGCGTTCGTCCAGACTGGCCAGAATGCCCGCGTCAATTTCGATGCCTATGACTCGGCGATCTACGGTTCGGGCGATGGCGAGGTCGTCTATCTCAGCCCCGACACGCTGACCGAACAGCGCGAGGACGGTTCTTCCGATACCTATTACCGTGTTAATCTCGAAGTCGACACGTCGCATATGCGGCCGCGGCACGAAGGCGAGGTGATCGACCTCCAGCCGGGCATGACGGCGACGGCGGAAATCCTCACCGGATCGCAGACCGTGTGGGAGTACATCACCAAGCCAATCCTGCGCACGACGCAGCAAAGCTTGCAGGAACGGTGACACAAGAGTCCCAACTCGAACACAAGTTGGTCGGATAAGCTACTCATAAGGTTCAAAAATCTGCCACGGCGTGGTCACCATGCCGTGCGATCCCCTGTCTATCGCAAGCCTGCAACCTGCGCAGGTTTGACACGCGATTCGCGAAGAGGGGAACGTTTCGATGTCTTTGATTATCCGCGTAACATCAGCCGACAACAGCAAAGTCTACACACAGAAACTCGAAGGCAATGAAGCGCGAATCGCGCTGCCCGAAGACGCCAAGATCGCCATTGTCGATGAGGTATCCGGCCAGGTCGTGCCGGTCATCCCGCGGATCACCTACAATGAAGATGGCGAGCAGTTGATTGCCTTCTCTGCGGAACATGATGGCGAGGAAATCGCCATTGTCGTCGAAAGCGAAATGGCCTGGCCGGCCGAAGCCCAGATCGACATCGCCGAAGGTCTCGAAACTTCGGAAATGCTCGCTGCCTCGGACGAAGTCGTGGCCGAGCGCGAGGGCAGCATTGCCGAGCGGGCGGAAGCATTCGGTGCTGGCTTCGGCGTACTCCCCTGGGTCGTAATCGGTGCTCTCGGCATTGGCGGCATCATCATCGCCGCGACGGACGATGACAACACGCCTCCTCCTCCGCCGCCTCCCCCACCGCCGCCTGCAGGCGACACCACTGCTCCCGATGCTCCGGAAAATATCGATCTCGCCGCAGTGGATGACAGCGGTGTGTCGGACAGCGACAACATTACCAGCCAGACCAATGGCTTGACCATCACCGGCACTGCCGAAGCCAATTCGGACATTGAGGTCTTCGTCGATGGCACGAGCGTTGTCACCTCGACCGCCGATGGCGACGGCAATTTCACCGTCGACCTGGCACTGTCGGAGGGCGCGAACGGCATCACCGTCACCGCGACCGACGCTGCCGGAAATATTTCGGCTGCCTCCACCGCGCTGAACGTGACCGTCGACATGACGATTGCCGCGCCCTCCGGTCTCGACCTGCTGGCTGCCGACGACGATGGCGCGTCGAACACCGACAATGTCGTCTCGACCGGCGAGAACCTGACCATTTCGGGTGTTGCCGAGGCAGGCAGCACAGTGACGCTGTCTGCCGGTGCCGCCGTGGTGGGTACTGCGGTTGCTGATGCCAGCGGCGCCTTCACCGCCGATGTCACCCTGCCTGCAGGCAGCAACGAAGTGACCGCCACTGCTACGGATATTGCCGGCAATACCTCGGCCGCCTCCGCTGCCCTGTCGATCACCGTGGATGATACTGCTCCGGCAGCGCCGACCAATCTGCGCCTCGACCCGGCCGATGACGATGGCTCGTCGAGCACGGACGGCGTTACCGACCGGCGGGATGATCTGACCATCCTCGGTTCCGCCGTGCCCGGCTCGACGGTCGAAATCTTCGCCGATGGCGACAGTCTCGGCACCACGACGGCCGATGCCAATGGCCATTTCAGCTTCACCGACGATGCGGAAGAAAGCGGTACTTTCGAAATCACCGCCGTGGCGATCGACCAGTTCGGCCGTGCCAGCGATCCGTCTGAGGCGCTCACCCTTTCCGTCGGCCAGCCCCCGCAGCTGCTCAACACCTCGATCGACGGTGCTGGCGACGTAGTCACGCTCTATTTCGACGAACGCCTCGACGAAAGCCTGGCAGACGACATCGCCGACGGCTTCGTGATTACCAATTTCGGCACCACTCCTGCCACGTCGGTCGATGTGCTGGGTGCCGACATCAATGGCAACCGGATCACGCTTTACCTGGCCGAGCCGATCTCGGCCGAGAACGGTCCGGCGGTGAGCTTCACCGGAGCGATCGCCGATGTTACCGGTAACGAGCTCAGCCAGATCTTCTTCACCGATATTACGAATGACATTTCGGCCGATCCGAGTGGTGGCCTAACCTTCGTGCAGAAGGGCCATATCGAACTCGACGGTGCGGAAATCGTAGCCTTCGATCCGGAGAGCAGTCGCCTTTTCGTCACTTCGGGTGACGGGCTGCAGGTGCTTTCGGTCGATGCCAATCTCAACTTCGAACTGCTCGGCATTGTCGAGCTTGGTACCAACAATGTCACCAGCGTCGCGGTCAAGAACGGCCTCGTCGCCGTGGCCGTGGTAGCCGATCCCTCGACCGATCCGGGCACAGTCTTCCTGCTCGATGCCGGTGCGGATGTCGGCACCGGCATGGTCCTGAACAGCATCACGGTCGGCTCTCTGCCGGACATGGTGACCTTCACGCCCGATGGGAACACGGTCCTGGTCGCCAATGAAGGTGAATCTACCACGCTTGACGATGTCGAAGAGGGTGCCGACTATGTGAACCCCGAAGGTTCGGTCAGCCTGATCGACGTTTCGGGCGGAGCGGCCGCTGCCAGCGTTCAGACCGCCGGATTCGCCGCATTTAATGACCGGATCGACGATCTGCGCGCCGAAGGCGTTCGCCTCTTCGCCGGCCTCGGCGACCTGGAGGACATCACGGTCGCACAGGATGTCGAGCCAGAATATATCGCTGTTTCTCCCGACGGTAAGACGGCGTTGATCACGCTACAGGAAGCCAATGCGGTAGCCGTGCTCGACATCGCCTCGGCGACCATCATCGATATACAGCCGCTCGGCCTCAAGCCGTGGCAGGACCTTCCGGCAGACTTCTCCGACCGCGATGGCGGCATCAACTTGGTCGACACGATCGAGAACAGCCCGACTGCCATGTTGCAGGGCCAGAATGGCTTCGTCGCGCAGGAAATCTTCACCGTCGGCGAGAGCCTGCCCAGCGATGGTGACGATTACACGCCCGTTGGCGTGCTCGACGGCCTCGGCGCATTCGAACTGGATGGTGACACGGTTCGTGTCTTCGCCAACCATGAGCTGACCTTCTTCGACGGCAACACCTATGAGCTTGGCAATGGTGCCGAATTGACCGGCGCCCGGATCAGCTTCTTCGACATCGACAAGGGTAGCCTCGAGATCGTCGATAGCGGCCTCGCCTATCACACCGTCTATAATGCGGCTGGCGAAGTCTATGACGGGACCAACACGCTCAACTCGACCGGCGGTGGTTTCTCGCGCTTCTGCTCGGCCAACCTCTTCGAAGCCGATACTTTCGGTGCCGGCAATGGCCTGGTCGACACGATCTTCTTCACCGGTGAAGAAGATGGTGGCTTCTTCAACCCGATCGGGGGCAATGAATGGGCGCTGGATGCCGAAACCGGCGAAATTTGGGCTATCCCCTTCATGGGCCACGGCGCATGGGAGAACATCACCCAGGTTGATACCGGCACGACGACCCACGTCGCTTTCATCCTCGCCGATGACAGCTCGCCCTTCAATTTCGACGATGACGAGCGTCTCGAAAGCGCGCCGCTCTACCTCTATGTCGGCGAGAAGGATACCAGCGAAGGCGCCAGCTTCCTTGGCCGCAACGGCCTTGATGGCGGTGACCTCTTTGTCTGGGTGCCCGATGCAGGTGCCGATGCCGATACGCCCAGCGAATTCACCGGCACAGGCAACAGCCAGGCTGGTACCTGGGTGCAGATCGACAATGCGCCGAACCTTGGCGAAGCCTCCGAAGACGGTTCAAGCGGGTTCGATGAGTTCGGGTTCCCGACACAGGGCAATCTGTGGAACCAGGCCGAGGAAGCTGGAGCTTTCCAGTTCTCGCGTCCGGAAGACGTCGCCACGAACCCGCATGATGGCAGTGAGTTCGTTCTTGCTTCCACCGGTCGCGAAGACGATTTCGATGGCGATGATCTCGTTGGCGAAATCTACACCATGGATATCGTTTTCGACTTCGACGGAGAGGGCAACTTCAACGGTGCGACAGGCGATCTCAACGTCCTCTATGACGGTGACAGCGATCCCTCGCAGACCCTGCGCTCGCCCGACAATCTCGACTGGGCCGATGACGGCCTGATCTATGTCCAGGAAGACCGCGCTGTAGGCGGCATCTTCGGTGATGGTGCAGTCAACCCGAACGAAGCCGGCATTGTCCGTCTCGATCCGGCGGTGGAAGGCGGCAATCCGCAGCGCATCGCCAATATCGATCCGTCGGTCACCCTGCCGGTTGGCGCTGTGGAGGAGAACCTCTTTTTCAACGGCCAGTACGATGTGGGCGACTGGGAAAGCTCGGGCATCCTCGACGTCTCGAGCCTGTTCGGTGCTGAGCCGGGTTCGCTGTTCCTTTCGACAGTCCAGGCACACGGTATCGATGACCAGGGTCGTTTCGAAGCAACCGAAGGCACGTTGGCGGAGCGCCTGACCGATGACGACCTGAAGGAAGGTGGCCAGCTGCTCTTCCTTGGCCAGCCCGAGTTGCTGCAGCGCGACAATGACGGGGTCTACGGTCAATACATGCCCGACTCGATCGCTTCTTTCACCGGTGGCGACGGCAAGACCTATTACGTCATCGCAAACGAAGGCGATGCACGTGACGACTTCATCGACGATGTCGATGGCCGTGGCGACGATCTGGACCTCGATCCGACTATCTTCCCCGATGCCGGCTGGATCCAGCGCGATGACATTCTGGGTCGCCTCGAAGTGACCACTTTCGAAGGTCTCAACGGCGACACGGACAATGATGGCGATGTCGACAAGATCCTCGCCTATGGCGCACGGTCCTTCTCGATCCTCGATGAGAATGGCAACATCATCTACGATAGCGGTTCGCATATCGAGGAATTCGTGGCGACCGGCGGCCTGTTCGACGAGGACGATGCCATTACCGGCCTCTTCGATGATGGCCGCTCGGATGCCAAGGGCCCCGAGCCGGAGGGTATCACCACCGGCGTTTACGGTGATCACGTGCTGGCCTTCGTCGCGCTGGAGCGCGGCGGTGGTGGGGTCATGGTCTATGACGTGACCGATCCGACTGAGGTCGAGTTCGTCACCTATATGCGCGACCTGCGCGATATCGCACCGGAAGGCCTGATCTACATTCCGGCAGCCGACAGCCCATCGGGCAAGCCGGTGCTTGTCGTCGCTTCGGAAGAAACCTCGACGCTGACCGGCTTCGAGATTGCCCCGGCCGAGACCTACACGCTGCAATTGCTGCACTTCGCCGATGCCGAGCTGAAGAGCCTGGGTATCGAAACCGCGCCGAACCTGGCTGCCCTTGTCGATGCCTTCGAGGACCTGTCCTCGAACTCGATTACGCTGGCTGGCGGCGACAATTACATTCCGGGCCTGTTCTTCACGGCGCAGAACGCGGATGCAGTTGAAGAGACGCTGGGTTTCAATGGCGGACCGAAGGTCGATATCGCCATCCACAACGCAATTGGCGTGCAGGCATCTACTATCGGCAATCACGAGTTCGACAAGGGCACCGGCACATTCGCGAGCGCCATTGCGGCTTCAGGTGCCTATGACGGTGCACTGTTCCCTTACCTCTCGGCGAACCTCGACTTCTCCGGCGACGCGAGCCTCAACGCCCTGTTCCAGGAGACACTCGGTGTCGGCGGCCTCGAACTGGCCAGCGAATTGTCCAACTCGATCGTGCCGAGCGCGGTCATCGAGGAAGGCGGCGAACTGATCGGCTTGGTCGGTGCGACCACGCAAGTCCTCTCGACGATTACTTCGCTGGGCAATGTCGAAGTGAAGGGACCAGACAGCAACGACATGGCCGCACTGGCAGCGATCCTGCAGCCTTATATCGACGACCTAGTCGATCAGGGCGTGAACAAGATCGTACTGATGAGCCACCTGCAGCAGCTCGAGCTCGAAATCGCGCTCGCGCCAATGCTAGAGGGTGTCGACATCATCCTGGGTGCTGGTTCCAACACCCTGCTCAGCGATGAAAATGACGAGTTGGTTGCCTTCCCGGGGCACCCGGCCACCAGCCAGGGCGACTATCCGATCGTCACTCAGGGTGCCGATGGTGCTACGACGGTCATCGTCAATACCGACAATGAGTACACCTATCTCGGCCGCCTGGTGGTGGACTTCGATGCCGAGGGCAACATCATTGCCGAAAGCCTGGAGGACTACACCTTCGTCAACGGCGCCTATGCGGCCACTGCGGAGAATGTCGCTGCTGCCTGGGGCGTGGATGTTGAGGATCTCGATGACACGGCCTTCGGTGAAGGCACTCGCGGCGCCGAGGTGCAGGAACTCATCGATGCAGTAAACGAAGTGCTGCTTGACCAGGGCAGCAATGTCTATGGGTATAGCGATGTCTATCTCGAAGGTGCCCGGGTCCCGGGTGTCCGTACCGAGGAAACCAATCTGGGCGACCTCACCGCTGACGCCAATGCCTATGCCGCGCGCGAGGCGCTCGGCCTCGACAATGACGAAGTGGTGGTCTCGTTCAAGAATGGGGGTGGTATCCGCGACTCGATTGGTGCTCTCGATACCGACTACGATACGGGCCTCACCTTCTTCGGACCCAATGAAGGCGGCGTGATTACCCAGCTTGATGTCGGTGCGGTGCTGGCTTTCAACAACGGCCTGATCGTATTCGACACCACGCCGCAGGGCCTGCTTAACATCCTAAATAGCCCGAACGTGTTCCAGGCTGCCAATGGCGGCTTCGGACAGGTCAGCGGATTGCAGGTGAGCTACGATCCGGATGCCCCGCAGGGTGACCGGGTGATCGACATCGCGCTGGTCGACGGCAATGGCGACAAGATCGCTTTGGTCGACGATGGCGAAGTTGTCGACGGAGCGCCTTCGACCATCACCATGGTCACGCTGGACTTCATCGCTGCCAATGACGGTGACGGTACGGAAATCGCCGAGAACGGCACCAATTTCCGCTACATCACCGTGGACGCTGAAGGGAACCTCGACGTATCGGGCGCGCTTGGCACGCTCGATCAGGGCGGCGGCGACCTGGTGGTCAATACGGGCGCATTCGTATCGGAAGGCGGCGAACAGAAGTTGGGTGAGCAACAGGCGCTGGCCGAATATCTCGGCGAATTCCATGGCACGCTGGAAGAGGCCTTCGACCAAGAGGACACACCGCAGGCCTTCGACGAGCGTATCCAGAACGTGGATGCGCGCGAAGATACCGTGCTCGATGGTGCGGAGCTCGTAATGGAGCTCTCCATTGCTCCGACCGACCTGCTCGGTTTCGAACGCATGACCTTCGAAGACACCTTCGCCTGATCGCAGCCAAGGCGATGGAAATGGGCTCCGGAGCTTCGGCTTCGGAGCCCATTGCTTTTCCGGGTCCGGCATGGGCGCCGTTATTACCAGCATCCGGTGACGAGTTACCTTCAGGCTGCCAGCATCCGTCGACCACCGTTGCAACAGTCTTTCGTGCCGCGATCAAGGCTGCGCGCGCACGCCTCCGTCATGCTTCCGAAAACCCATCTCGAGGAAACGGTCCAGCGTTGCTGGTCGCAGCTGGACCGGCTTTCCCCGCGATAGAACAGAGAAGAGGAAGGATGGAACTTATGAAATATGTGGTGTTGATCGGGGCCCTTGCCGCAAGCATTGCAGTGCCTGCCCAGGCACAGCAATTCTCGGGCTTTCGCATTGAGGCCCGCGGAGGCTGGGAAGAGGTCGAGGCAAAGGCGACCTATCCCAATCCCGATGACGACGACGATGTGGACGGTGACGAGTTCCTGTCCGGTTCGGAAAGTGACAGCGCAATCTCCTACGGGATCGAGCTTGGTTACGATGTAGATCTGGGCAGCAATGTCGTGCTGGGCGCCTATGCCGGCCTCGACTTCTCCGATGCCGGGCAGTGTTCCGAAGTGGTGGGTGACGACCTTGTCTGCGCCGATACTGGCCGGAACTTCACCATTGGCGTTCGCGCCGGCGTTCCGCTGGGTGACACCGCCCTGCTCTATGCCAAGGGCGGCTATTCCAATGGTCGGCTCGAAGCGAGTTACGATGAAGATTTAACCGATAATGACGATGCGACGCCGGGTGCGGTGGCGCAGGTCGAGGAGAATTTCGACGGCTACCATGTCGGTGGCGGTGTGGAATTCGCCCTGGGCGGTGGCCTCTATGCCAAGGCGGAGTATCTCTACACCGACTATGGCAGCAGGTCCTTCCTGCTGGACGAGATCGCCAGCGATCCAACCCTGCGTATCGGTTCCAACCGCCACCAGGCCACTGTCGGCGTCGGTATCCGGTTCTGAGGTGATGCGAGGAGGTGCCGCTTGCGGTTCTTCCTTGCTGCGCCGGAACGGTCTTGCGCCCGAACCGGTCAGGGACGGTGTCTCTGGTATGGCCCCCAAGCAGATCATGGAACCGTCCGGAAATGGCGATGTGCGGCACGGCGCTGGCACATCGCCATTTCCAACGTTATATGCCCGCCCGGGGCAGGGGTGCGACCGATCGGTTGCGCCTTCTTATCGTATATTGTCCGACCTTCAGCATCGAGCCAGTCCTGGTATTCCAAAGCCGCTACCCATGACAGGAACGCCCCCCGTATCGAGTGCGGGCCTTGAAGCCGCATTCCTGCAGAATCGCGAGCGCCTGCTGCGATTCCTGCTCGCCCGCGGTGTGGGCGATGCCGCAGAAGACGTGCTGCAGGAAATCTGGCTCAAGATTGCCGATGCAAGGCCCAGGCCGATCGCTTCGCCCCTTTCCTATCTCTATCGCACCGCCGACAGCCTGCTGATCGACCGCTACCGTTCGCGACGGCAAGCGGAGAAGCGCGATCGCGACTGGAGCGATATCCATGCGGATACGGTGACCGGGATTTCCGACATCCCATCGGCCGACAGGCAACTGGCGGGCAAGCAGCTCGCCCAGTTGGTCGAGGAATTACTGGATGGTCTCGAACCGCCCCGGGTCGGCCAGATATTCCGCCGCCATCGCGTGGACGGCATCCCGCAGCGCCAGGTGGCCGAGGAATTTGGCGTCAGCCTGAGCACGGTGGAAAGCGATTTGCGCAGCGCATACCGCGCGCTCACCGAATTTCGGGAGAAGATCGATGAGGTTTGAGGCGCTCGTCTCCGTCCTGTCTTGTGAAGTGACAGAACATGCCGACTGACAAGACCATCCAAGAGCAGGCGCTTGCCTGGGCAGTGAAGGCCGCCGACCCCGCATTCGAGCGATGGGAGGAATTTACACTTTGGCTGGAGAGCGATCCGGCGCATGCGCAGGCCTATAACGAAATCTCGGCCAGCGTAGCCGAGGCGACCGATGCCCTAGCGCAGGCCGAACAAGCATCACTGCCGGTCGCGAATGACGATGACATCCAGCCGATCAATTTCTCCCGCCGCTGGCTTGGTGGTGCCGTCGCTGCGGCGCTGGTGCTGGCTGTCACTTTCGGATTTGGCTTGGGCGATGGCAAACGCACCCTGCAGTCAGAACCGGGCGAAGTGCTTCTGGTCGAGCTGGAGGATGGTGGCTCTATCGAACTGGCTGGCGGTAGTAGGATAGAAATCGACGAGGACAATCCGCGTTTTGCCCAGCTCGAATATGGGCAGGCCATCTTCACAATCGTCCACGACGAGAGCGATCCCTTTGTCGTGCTCGCGGGTGGCCAGCGGCTGGTCGATGTCGGCACGGTATTCGATGTGAACCTGCGCGCCGACGGTCTGGTCTTGGGCGTGTCCGAAGGCGCGGTAATCTTCAATCCGGACAGGCAGGCCGTCACCGTCGAGCCAGGCCAGATGCTGTTCAATGCCACCGGCTCCGAAGAGGTCGAGATGACCGAGATCCTGCCTGAAATGGTCGGCGAGTGGCGCGAGGGCAGGCTGACCTTCGATCAGGTTTCCCTCGGCGTCGTGGCGTCCGAACTGACGCGTGCAACCGGCGTCGACTTCGCAGCTGCTAATGGTGGCGGCAGCGAAATTTCCGGCAGCATCATCTTCTCCAGCATCGCGGAAGATCCGGCCATGCTGGAGGACCTTCTTGGCGTCCGCGTCCGCCCGGACGGGCAGGGATGGGTGATCGAGGGACGCTGATCTTGCGCTTGCTGGCGACCATAATCGCATGCCTGCTTGCTGGCATCTCGATCTCGGCTTCGGCGCGGGAAGTGGCGGTGGACAGCCCCGCGGGGATGGCGGCGCGCGCCGCCATCGCGATTGCGCGGCAGACCGGTACCAGCATCGTCATTACAGACGGCGATCTTTCGCGGCGCCGCGTGCCGGCCATTCGCGGCCAGATGGATGCCGAAGCAGCCGTGCGCAGGCTCGCCAGCGCGATTGGTGGCGATATCGTTCGAGCAGGCGGTTCGGGCTGGCGGATTGTCGCCGCGCCATCACGCGGGCCACCGCGCCAAAGCGCCGCCTCGTCCCGGCGCGATCCCGCTCCATCGCTGCAAGCTACACCTCCACCGCCCCCTCCGCCGGTGGAAATCGTCGTTCTGGCGAGCAAACGGCAACTACCGCTGGACGATTATGCCGGGCAGGTCTCGATCATAGACGGACAGGATCTGGCATTCGGCGGCGTTGGCGGCACGGAGAGGATCGCCCAGCGCCTCTCCTCCCTGTCCTCGACCCATCTGGGGAGCGGTCGTAACAAGCTGTTCATTCGCGGTATCGCCGATTCCAGTTTCACCGGGCCGACCCAGGCGACGGTGGGTCAATACCTTGGTGACCTTCGGCTAAGCTACAATGCGCCCGATCCCGATTTGCGCTTGTCCGACCTCGAGCGTGTCGAGGTCCTCGAGGGCCCGCAGGGCACATTATACGGTGCGGGATCGCTGGGCGGGATTATCCGGCTGGTGCCCAATGCGCCCGAACTCGGCATTACCGAGGGATTGGTCCAGTTTGGCGGCGGCCTGACACAGCATGGCGCGGCCAGCGCAGACGTGAACGCCACCCTCAATTTCCCGCTCCTGCACGAGGACGTGGCACTGCGCGTGACTTTGGATGCATCGACGCAGGGCGGCTATATCGACAAGCCTTTGCTCGGTCTTGAGGACGTAAATCGCACCGATATCTATGGTGGGCGCGCCACTTTGCGCTTCGAACTTTCACCCGACTGGACGGTCGATTTGATGGGCGTGCGCCAGTCCAACCGTTCTGCCGACAGTCAATATGCCGACCGCTTTGGTCCGCCACTCCAGCGTTCTGCCACGGTCGAGGAAGGATCGGACGCGGACTATGCGCAGGCGCAGCTGGTGGTCAGCGGATGGATTGGCGATTTGCGTTTCCGGTCGAGTACCGGACTTGCTTGGCAGGACTTGCTCGAACGCTTCGATGCGACCCTCCCCGATGGCCCGGCACGCGTCTTCACGCAGTCGAACGATAGCGAAATCATCGCCAATGAAACACGCATCTGGCGTCCGATGGAAGGTCGCTGGGGCTGGCTCTTCGGCCTGAGCTACATTCACAACGAGACCGTTCTCAAACGGCAGCTCGACAGCGAACTCGAGAGGCTGACGCCGACGGGCGTGCGCAATGTGATCGACGAGGGAACGCTCTATGGCGAAGCCAGCTATCGCTTGCGACCAGGGCTGGTGGCCACGGCCGGCGGGCGTCTTACGCATACCAGGCTTGGGGGCGAGGGCGAGGATGTCGTTCCCCTGTTGGTCGCTCGCTTTGCCGATGTCACGGCGTCACGTGCGGAAACGGTATTCCTGCCATCGGCCTCGCTATTGGCGCAGATGGGGAGCGATACATCTCTCTTCCTGCGATACCAGGAGGGCTTTCGACCAGGCGGCCTGGCGATCGAGGGTCCGTTTGTCCGCCAGTTCGACAACGATCAGACCGCCACCTACGAACTCGGCCTTCGCCACGCAGGCGGTGGTCGCCGGCCTTTCGATTTCGATGCCAGCCTTTCCTACACGCGGTGGCAGGACATCCAGGCGGACTTCATCGACGGGTCGGGCCTGCCGAGCACGGCGAATATCGGCGATGGCACGATCTGGTCAGCCAGTTTCTCGACCGGGCTGGAGGTAACACGCGAATTGAGGCTGGAGGCCGGCGCGGTCATCAACAAGGGCAAGGTTGACGATCCCGATCCGCTTGCGCTGTCCCTCTTTACACAGATTGGTGAGCTTCCGCCCGAACTGGGACTGGATGACGGGCAAGTAGATTTTGCCGCCGGCCTGCGCCTGACGCAGGTTCCCAATGTCGCGCGCTTTGCCGGACGTGTGGGCTTCGAATATGAGAAGCCAATCAGCCGAAGTCTCGACCTGACGGCGCAAGGATGGGCCAGCTATGTCGGCAAATCGCGCCTCGGTATCGGTCCCGAACTGGGCGAATTGCAGGGCAATTATCTCGATAGCGGGCTGACGGTTCGTATCGGGGGCAGCCGCCAGGGTGTTTCCCTGGTACTGACCAACCTGTTCGATGTCGAAGGCAATCGCTTCGCACTGGGAACGCCATTCGTGATCGATCGCGAGCAGGTCACGCCGCTGCGTCCGCGCTCCATCAGGTTGGGCTTCGACGCCGCATTCTGAGAAATTTCCTGGGTGCGTCCAAGGCTCCCGACGCATGCCTCCGTCCTCCCATAAACATAGATTTTGGGAGCTCTTTTTCATGCGCCGTCACCTGCTTGCTTCTACCGCCCTTCTAGCCCTTGCCTCGCAAGCGCATGCCGAAGAGATCGATACGGAGGTGCAGGGTCCTGTCCGGACCTCCACTATCGACGATGGCGCACCCGATGCCATTGTCATCACCGAAGACGGATCGGTCGTTGCCGCTTCAGGCACCGCCGTCATCATGGACAGCAACCACGCTGTGTCCAATGACGGCGATATCGACGTCTCGGGCGGGAACGGGTCGATCGGCATATTGGCAGAGGCAGGTCCGTCCGGCGCCATCACCAACACGGGCAGTATTACCGTCGATGAGAGCTACACGCCAACGGATGCGGACAATGACGGCGATCTGGACGGGCCTTTCGCGCAAGGTTCCAACCGCTTCGGCATCCGCACTGATGGCGTGCATACAGGCGCCCTCTCGCAAGCGGGCTCGATCACCGTGCAGGGCAATGACTCCGCCGGCATCTGGCTTGGCGGTCTGCAGAGCGGCGATGTCGTCCATGATGGCATAACAAAGATCACGGGCGATAACAGCGTCGGCGTCAGGCTCGAAGATGTGACCGGCAATGTCAGGCTGGCAGGAACCGTCTCTGCTGCTGGCGAGAATTCGGTCGCGGCGCTGTTCGCTGGGGACATTGAGGGCGCCATAGTGGTGCAGGGCAATGTTAGCGCGACCGGCTATCGCTTCACCACCGCTCCGTCGGATGCTTCCGGTCTCGATGACGACGATTTGCTGCAAGGCGGCCCGGCGCTTGTCTTCGAAGGCGATGTGAGTGGCGGGATCGTCCTCGCCCGCGCGCCCAGCGGAAGCGATCCTGACGACGATGACGAAGACAATGACGGCATTCCCGATGCCGAGGAAGGCAATGCCAAGGTCACCAGCTATGGCGCCGCTCCGGCAATGCTGATCGGTTCGGCCGGCAACGACGTTGCGATTGGTCCGGTTGGCGGCGTGAACACAGCTTACGGATTGCAAATCCAGGGCGAAGTTAGGGGTGACGGCGTCTATGCGGGTGTCGATGGCAATGGTTTGCAGATTGGCGGACTGGGAAGCGATGTGTCGATTGCCAATGGCATCTTCCTGTCCGGGACCGTTGCTGCCAGTTCGCTGGATTCCAGCGCCACCGCACTGATGCTGGGTGACGGAGCTGCCACTTCGGTACTGCGCGTGTCGGGCCTGGTCGAAGCAAAGGGCGGCAATGCTGCCGATGCCATGACTACAGCCATCCTTATTGCGGAGGGCGCAAGCCTATCCACGATCCATAATAGTGGCACAATCAGTGCCGAGGCTGCGGGCGATGACGGCAATGCCATTGCCGTTCGCGATCTCAGCGGAACGCTCAACCTGATTGAAAACAGCGGCAGCATCCTGGCTTCGGGGGCGGAAGAAGGCTCGGGCCGCAACATCGCGATCGACCTTTCTGCCAATACGAGTGGCGTCATCATCCGCCAGACCCCCGCTTCCGGCACGGGCCCAAGCATTGTCGGCGATGTCTATCTGGGATCGGGCGACGACGAGTTCGACGTCGGGGACGGCCTGTTTGCCGGTAATGCCTTTCTCGGCGAAGGCGACAACTGGCTCAAGGTCTCCGGCGACGCTCGCCGTGTCGGCGATACCGAATTCGGTAGCGGTGACGATGTGGTAACCCTGCGCGGGACTTCGCGCTACGAGGGCAATATTGACTTCGGGGGAGGCAATGACGTGCTGACCTTGGCGCAGACGGCCAGTTTCGTTGGGGGGCTTGCCAACGCAGGTGGACTGGCGATCGACATCTACGGCGGATTGCTCGACCTGTCCGGAGCGGCCACGATCGCATCCCTCAATGTTAGCGATGAAGGGGTTCTGGTCGCAACGCTCGACAAGGATGCAAGCGAGGGCACTCTGTTCGACATAACGGGCACCGCCGCTTTTGAGGATGGTGCCCGACTGGCCGTCAGGCTCGGCGATATCGATGACGCAGAAGGTCGTTACACTGTTTTGCAGGCCGGAACGCTCGACTTGGAAGGTGAAATCGACCTTGTCGATGATCTAATTCCCTTCCTTTTCAGGGCTAGCCTTGCAGACGATGCCGCGCAGAACACGCTCGCTGTCGATATCGACAGGCGCACGGCGGAAGAGCTGGGCCTGAACACGTCTCAAGCGACGGCCTATGACGCGATCTTTGCTGCACTGGGCAATGATGAAGATATCGAGACGGCCTTCCTGGGTATCAGCGACGGCGACCAGTTCCGCGGCGTCGTGGGCCAATTGCTGCCCGATCACGCTGGCGGGACCTTCGAGGGTGTCAGTCTTGGCTTGCGCACATTGGCGCGGCAGGTGACCGATCCGACCAGCCCGGTCTACTCCTTCGGCGGGGTCGACGTCCTTCTGGGTGCAGCCGCTTGGTCAAGCGACAAGGATATCGGTTCGACTGCCCGCTACGACCTTGCTGGCCTTGGATTCACCGCCGCAGCCGAGATCGACAACAAGCTCGGTTCTTTTGGTGCCTCTGTGTCGTGGCTCTACAATGATCTCGACCAGGGCAGCGACCAGAATGTCGTGGAATCCGACACTTACGAGTTTGCGCTCTATTGGCGCGGCGAGTGGGACGGACTGTCTGCCTTTGGCCGTGGCTCCTACGGTTTCAGCGACTTCGATGGACGGCGCACCCTTCAAGGCACCAATGATGGCGAAGCCTTCGAGCGCAATGCAGTCGCCGACTGGGGCGGTTCGGTCATCACGGGCAGTGCGGGCGTGGCTTATGAAAGCGGGGGTCGGCATCTGTTTGTGCGACCGAGCGTGGTGATCGACTATGTCCGCCTCAACGAGGATGGCCACACCTCCGACGGTGGTGGGGCCAGTGTCGACCTCCGGGTCGAAGAGCGCCGCAGTGACGAGCTGACCCTAAATGGTGGTATGACGGTCGGCATCGACTTCATGGGCAATGGCTACAGTGATCGCTATTGGTTCCGCATCGAGAGCGAAGGTGGCTGGCGAGAAGTTGTCGGCGGAGAATTGGGCGCGACCACAGCACATTTCTTCGACGGAGAGAGCTTCACCCTGTCGCCCGAGCAGGACGGGTCCGGTTGGTATGGCCGCCTGCGTGCAATCGGTGGTGGCGATCTTTTCGAAATGGGTGGCGAGATCGGTGCCGAGGAGCGCCACGGCAATACCGCGCTCTCGCTGCGAGGTACTGTGCGCATGGGGTTTTGAAACTCTCGAAGGTCGGGGCTTCCCCCGGCCATTCTCGGCGCACAGTTGTTTGACGGGGGTGTCGGTGACAGAAGATCTTCGTTCGAGCGTGGTTTTGACATTTGCCACGAGACCGTACGGTTGTGGTGGTGCCGCGATGAGCCTTTGTTCGCTGCTGATATCGGCAGGCAACGATTGAACCGAATGCGTAGCGTTCGCCACTGGCGCTAACACGCAGATGATTCAACAATCGAGCTCAGAATTCACAGCTTAAGTTCCGACGAAGGGAACGTGTGACGCTCAGACTTCGACGAATGAAGTCGATACTGACGTTCACGCCAACGACCACAACCACTTCAACTCAGATCGCCACCCCACCGACCGCCAGACTTACAAGGACAATCGCTCCGCTTCATTGGTCGAGTTGGTAAACCTCTTGGCCTGATCGATTGCTTGGGTAAGGGCAGATCCTGCCAATTGGAGAGGAGTTAGGGTTTGGCTGACAGCACCGCCATCTAGCTTGTGAGTCTATTGCCAGGTGCACGGGCAGAGTCTTTGCGATCAGATTAGATTCTCAACCTTGCCCTTGTGCCTCGGCGTGTTCATCCAGCCATTGCAGGACTTTTCTGTCCTCGAAACGCCTCACTGCATGCTGCACGACCTTGTCGAGCGCTTCTTCCGAAAAGAATCCGCCGGGGATCAGACACCGTTCGACCAAAACCCGCTGAAATGCGGAGAATGTCTCGGCATCGGGGCGAGCCGGGTTGCACCAGAATGCGTCTAGGCCATCCTGGTGTGTCACGTCCTCGATATCGTAGACGGCCTGGCCGAGGACGACGACGGGAACGCCTGAAGCAAGCGCCAGGGTTCCGCTTGTGCTGTTAATGGTGACCATGCCCTTCGCACGGGCAGCCACCGGAACGATATCGCCCCATCCCAGGTAGTCAACGCGATCCTCCACGCCGAATCTTGCCGCAATTTCATGGCTTTGCCGCCGCCAGTTGCACACCCCATTGTCGAGCGGGTGCTCCTTGATCACCAAGCGCGTATGGGCGGGAGCATGTCGGGCGAAGGAGCCGATGACCGTTTCCAGCGCTTCATCCATGGATTCGAAATCGGAATGGAGTCTGATTTGCGCATCGGAAGGGAGTTGCAAGGGGAACAGGAAATATTCCGCTTCGGTTCGCTCGAGATGCTCGATCAGAGCCGTGGCCCGTGTGCGCTTTCCCCTTCCGCGCAACAGCTTTCGCGCCCAGCCATAGCCTTCGACCAGCGGGTGCCACGGGCGGTGATTATGCCAATGTGGATAATACCAGCGAGACAAGATGTCGGCCACGTTATAGGCGAGTCCCTCCGCGGCCCTGCGCCGGAAAGATGACGGAACTTGCTTGTGGGGGGACCTGGCGGGGAGGCTTGCCGCAGTCTTGCGATAGAAATTCGCATCGCTCGGGAGTGTGGAATGGCCGTTTACCCCACCGAGCTCAAGCGTAACCCAATCGGGCCTGATATAGCCTTCCTCGAAAACATGGACCGGTAATCCCGCCTCCCGGCAGATCTGCGTTGCGGCGAGGTGGTAGGATCGGCAATCGCCAAAAAGAACGACGTCGGTGATGCCCTTCTCGCGGATGATATCGCGCAATACCGAAGGCCATTCATCGAGCGATCCGCGATAGTCGATTCCTCCGGGAAGTCTCCAGAACAGCCGGTCCCCACCGTTGAAGTTGACCTTGTAAACCCGATGGCCCGAACGAATCAGTTCCTGCCCAAGGCGACGGAACAGGCGGCCCATCAGTCCTTGCAGCAACAGGACCACTCGTTGTGGCGAAGCGCGGCTCGATTCCTGTTCCAAATTCGGGGAAGTCACGGCAGAATTCTGGTTCAGTCCCAATGGCACGAAATTTCCATTAGAGCCGGTTGTTTCGCATAAAGGTCAGTCATTTGAGCCTTTAGTTAGTCGCCTCCCGACGCTAAGCCAAGAACAGGATCGAGGCTTATCCTAAGATTCGGGGATTTGCTTCAATGCCAACGATACGTGAGTTGGTGCCACTGCCCTAGCGACTTACCCCATCGAAGCATCTGAAGATAGTTAGCGAACCTTACGTGCTCCAATTCCTCCTGCCGGCTCTCCTGACCGTCCTGGGATCGCTCGCGATCGATGCGCTGGTCCGGCCATGGCTTGGCAGACTTCCCGTACCCGGACGAAGCGTGGCAGGCGCCTGCCTGGGGGCACTGATATCCCTTGCTGGCTTCGGCTTCTTTCTGGCAGTTAGTGGAAACCCGCATGCCTCGGCAGTTGGCGTCTTGCTCATTCATGTGGTCACCGCAATCGCCTCCAATGCAAAGCGCGCGGTTTTGGGCGAGCCCTTGGTGTTCTCTGATTTCGCCCTTGTCGGAGCCGTCTTCCAGCATCCGCAATTCTACCTGAGCGCACTCAAGATGTGGCAGATGCTGGTTGCTCTCGTGGCCCTAATTGCTCTTGCGGTCGCCATATCGCAGTTCTTCGTCATCGATATGCGTCCCCATCTGGTCGGTGTCGCGATCTTGCTGTCCGTCCTTGCACTCCTGTGGATCGGACTGAGAGTGAGACCGTTTCGTGACCTGGCTCAGGTGCCGGCATTGGCTGAGGATGTGAGGCAGCTCGGTCTCATGCCGACTCTCCTGCTCTACTGGCATCGCTGGCGAGAGAGTGTCGATCCACCCGCTCATCGCGGCTTGCCTGTCAAAGACAGTCTGGAAGGGGTCGAGGAAGAGACGCCCAGTCTCATCGTTGTGGTGCAATGCGAGTCCTTTGCCGACCCCGTTGAATTGTTCGGAGACAGGGACTTTTCCTTGCCCGGGCTGGAGGCCGCGCGCCGCCGCGCCTGGCAGTCAGGCAAATTGCTGGTCAATGGGTTCGGCGCTTACACGATGCGAACAGAGTACGGGGTAATGTTTGGTCGCAGCGAAGATGAACTCGGCTTTCGCTGTTTCGATCCGTTCCTCACGGCAATTGGCGAAGCTTCCTTCGCCCTGCCGCGGCAATTGGGGCTGGAGCGATGGAAGAGCATATTTGTCCATCCTCATGATTTGCGGTTCTACCGCCGCGACAAGGTTCTGCCCTCGGCCGGATTCGTGGAACTCGTTGGGGCGGACAGATTTCCCAATCCGGAAGGCGGTGGCGGAAGATATGTGCGCGACGAGGTGGTGGGGGAAAAGATTCTCAGCCTTGCAAGGGAAAGCAAGGACCCTGCACTTATCTATGCGGTAACCATGGAAAATCACGGGCCCTGGAATACTGGCCTGAAAGGAGGGGCGAAGCGTGCCATTGCGGAGTATAATCGCCTAGTCCGTGCAGGGGACGATATGCTCGCGCGCTTGTGTTCCGGCGTGGCTGACTTGGGCAAGCCTTCTATGCTGGTTTTCTTCGGCGACCATCGTCCCAGCATCCCTGATGTCTGCCTGCCGGGGGAGATACGCCATACTCCTTATGTAATCCTGAAATTCGACGGTAATGGCAGCCAATTGACCAAGCCAAGGTCCGTAAAGGACCTGACTCCAGCCCAGTTGCACCATGCGATACTTTCTGCAGCCAAATGCCCGAGTGCCGGTTTGGGCGAAGCCGAGGTGGACTGAATGCCTCGGCATTATTCATCTTGCGTAAACGGCAATAAATGCAGGAAAATCACAGTTCCGGAAAAAGAGTTTCGAAGGCGTGGTGCGTCTTGACAGACGAACCCCAGCAGCGCCAATTCAAGCCAATGACTGAATCCCAAGATCCAGAAGGCCGCATCAGGCTTTTTCAAAATGCATGGCTCGAGAAACTGACCGTAATTTCCATCAAGGGATTTGCGGTTACTTGGGTTGTGTTCCTGTTTGCGATGATTGCAAACTTCTGGGGTACTGTATCAATTCCATTCGCGCTCTCCTGCATATTCGCAGGAATAATCTGCTGGAGCTTGTTCGAATATTCTATTCATCGCTTCCTGTTTCACTCGAAGCTTAGCGGAGCCAAGTTCAAGGAACTGGCTTTTGTGTTGCACGGCAACCACCATGCTCAGCCGGATGATCCACTGCGAAACATGATGCCCCCCATAGTGACCGTGCCGGTCGCACTGGCTATCTGGGGCGGTCTTTACGCCTTGTTTCAGGAAGCCGGCTCCGGCGTCGCCCTCGGAATCATACTTGGGTATATCAGCTATGATCTGGTGCATTATGCATGCCATCAGTGGTCGATGCGTGGCAGGCTAGGCACTATTCTGAAGCAGCATCATATGCGCCACCACCATATCAATGCCGACAGCAATTATGCCATCACCGGCGTATTTTGGGATCGACTGTTCGGGACCAAGCTGAATTCGCTCAAGCGATAGGGTTTGCTGAGCAAAGCTGAAACCAAGTCCTTTGGCAGGAATAGGTGTCTACCGGCGGCCAAGATCCTGGATAATCTGGCAGGCTGAATCCAAATGATCGTGCCAGCTGGGCGCTCGCCAATCATGCAATCGTTCAAGCTGCGCCCTTCGCATTGGTCCTTCGCGGCAATAGTCCATTATTGCTCGTTTCCAGCCGGGCCCATCGAGGGGATCGAGGAAATCGGGTGCCTCCCTGCCGACTTCGCGGTGCGCGTCAATGTCACTGGCAATCACCGGAGTTCCCACTGAAAGGGCTTCGGCCACCGGCATTCCATAGCCCTCGGCGAAAGAAGGCATGAGCAGGGCCCGTGCATTGCGCAGGTACTCCCCCAATTTTTCGTCGGAGCAGCGATCGATCTCCACGACATGCTTCTTCAGTGATGGACTGCGATCAAGCAGGTCCAGGACCTGCTCGTTTTCCCAACCCCTGCGACCAACAATCTGCAGGCGCGGCATGTCGTCCTCGGCAAGCTCGTCTGCCAGCTGTCGCCAGAGATGAAGCAACAGCAAATGATTCTTGCGTGGTTCGATAGTGCCAAGACAGAGGAATGTCGGTCGCCGATCGCGTAAGTGGCCGAGCGATGCTTCGGCGATCGCTTCCGTACCCAGCAAATTGACATGGATCGGCGGCGCATCGCGCCCCTGATTGTCGAGCCACCGGCCAAGTGAAGCCGCAGTGGCTTGCGAATTGACGATGACGGCATCTGCCAGCTGGGCGACAGTCTCCATCCGTCTGCAGTGCAATTCCGCGCCACCGGGTCGCGCATATTCGGGGAATTCGATCGGGATAAGGTCGTGGACCATGCACAGGAAGCTGGCCTGTTCTCGTTTCAGAATCTTGTGAAGCAATTGGGTGCGAGTCAGGTGGTGGGGAGAAACCTGCACATAGACGCCGCCCGAACCTATTCCTGATTGAAGAGGCCTGAGAGCGGTCAACCAAGGTATCGCAGCCGTAATTGACGATTTGTGGGGCGTATCGCTTCCTGCCAGCGCCCAACGTCGTTCGAGTTCGTCGAGATAGGCGAGGGCAGCTTGGCGCCGCAGCCTGCCATAGAGCCCCGTCGGATGAACTGCCGCGAACGAGAGCTCCTGTCCAAATCGTTGCAGGAGTCCGCGCGCATAGGCCATTTCTACCCGATCGACACCGGTCGGGGTCGGATGGCGGATACGCGAAATCAGTCGCGATAGATCGAGTATGACACCGTTCATCAGCTTGACATCCGGACTGGCAATCGGCGCAGCTTTGCCATCATCCGGCCCTGCAATCGGCGAAGGGGTGCGATCCAACCCTGACGGTTTTTCACTTGGTCCTGCGCTATCCGCTTTACGAGGACTTCCGGCGGACATGGTAGCCTTGTCTCCGGATCGAGATAGCGCGGATAGGTTATCAGCACGCCGGCGATCAGCTCTTCGAGTGCGATTTCCCTGCCTCGCCGTTTACTTGCAGGAGCGAGATCCCTCGTCAGGCCCCAGCCAGCGTAGAAAGGGGTGCCGTGACAGGTCACCTCGCAACCCCGGAGAAGAGCTTCGAACCCGGTTAGCGATGTGTGCACATGGACCGCGTCCACGCGGTCGAGCAATTGCGCCATGCTGCCGTCACGAACGATGTGGTCCGCGAATTCCGTCGCAGCGTCATCGTCAATCGCTCCGATCCGGTGACCTGCATCGACATCCGGGTGCGGGCGCCACCAGATTTCGGCCTCGGGCTCCAATGCGCGTGCTTGCTTGAGCAGAGCTAGGTTCGAGGTGATGTTGTGCCCACCCGCCAGGAATGACATGTCGTCCTCTACCTGGCCTGCGACCAGCACCACCCTTCGTCCCTTGGCTGGTTTGGGCAATGACGGTTCTGCTCCCTTTGTTGCGGTATATTTGCTAATTCCCGCAGCGAGGATCGCATCGGCCAGGCGCCTGGCACGGGCCAACAGCTCCGGACCGAAATCGCTCTCGCGTAGAATAGTCTCCAGATCGCTTGGCGCCGAAGGATCGTAGTAGATCCCTTGCCAATCCACCACGACAGATGACGGAGGAATCAGATTGCTGCCGAGGCCGACGGATCGCACGAATCCGTCTTCGATCTTGACCACGGGAACGCCCTGCGATTGAGCCTCCGCAATGAATTCGGGCGAAACGCGGGATGGCCAGACGGCCAGCGCACCTTGCATCTTGCGTGCATGGGCGAGGGCGGCATCGGCGCGAGCAAATTTGGGCATTGGTTGGTCCGGCACTTGCAGGAACCGCGCGATCTCATCCCGCTTCCACCACGCCATGCCGCATGCCGCGACAATCGGCTTGCTTTTTGATCCCCGATTTCCGTCGATCGTTCGGCGCCATTCGGCAAGCAGCGCAATCGCTGACTTTCCCGTCAGCCAAGCGTCCTCGAATGGGTCGTGTAGCGGCTGCATGAGTGCGTTCATCGCCCGCCTGCACAATTGAGAAGGAGTCTCTTCCGGCGAGCCGAAGGGGCCGGCCGAAAGCACATGAACCGGCACGCCAAGGATGCAGGCGATAGCTATCCATTCATCGTCGCCATGGGCAATCAGCTCGCTCGCAGGTTCCAGTACCGACCAGGGATCGCAGTCCATGTACCATTCCGTCCGACCTTCGATGGCCAGCCTTTCCAGCTCGCCATTCAGGGTGTCATCGCGAGCAATCAACAAGGAGCGTTTGTGCGCCGCCTTGTTGTGCAGATATTCCCGGTCTGTTGCTGCGCGGGGACGCACGATCACTTCGGCGAGCACGTCCGCCGGGACAGGCTTGGCCCAGAAGCGTCCTCCAACCCTAGCTTCTCGCAAGGCCTCGAAAAGGCCTGCGCAATCTTCGGCTTCATGGGCTGCTCGCGGAGAGTGAGCCGGTGGCTCGACCAGGCCCTTGAAAGGGGGCGCGCGCAGGAGTGCCGGAATGACGGTGCTCACGGACGCCTGCCCCATTCGGCCAGTTCCAGGCGGCCATCAGAAGTGCGCTTGATGACGCCGTAGCCACCCGTCGGCAATTTCATGCTCGGAAGGTTTTCTGCAGCTGATTGCAGAGTCTTGTTGGCCAATAGAGCGAAGCGGCCCGCGCCATTACTGGTGACGAAGAGAATGGGGTCAGGTGATATCTCCTCCATCAGGATATGGCGCCAGGCTTCAAGTCGCATATCGGCGTCGACTTCCCAGCCCGGAGGAGCGATTGCGGACTTGTCCCATGCCGCCAGCGCTTTCGAACCGATGCGATCGAGCACTTGGTCCTCGGTCGCATTCTCGTCCGGTCCGTGATCGATCTCGCGCAGAAATTCCGATGTCTCCAATTCGGGCAGGGGGCCTTCCGTCTGGTCCAGAATGGCCTTGGCGGTTTGTTGCGTGCGAAGCAGTGGAGAGACAAGGGCCCGTGCGAAAGACCAGTTACGAGAGGCGAAGAGATGACCGAGTGCACGTGCCTGGGCGATGCCTTGCGCGGTCAAGGGAAGGTCAGTGCGGCTTCCAATTCGGCGGGCGGGTTGGCTGGCCTCGAATGTATTGCCGTGACGAACGATTACGAACATGTGCTCTTCTGACTGTGGCGCGATGCCTTCGCAAGACCTCGGATCAGGCAGCGAGCGGATCGCCAAGCCTCGCAATCGCCTCCTCTGCAAGGTCGAGGTCTGCAGGAGTGTCGATACCGGACAAAGCGTGGCTGGGCGGATCGACAGGCACGGTCATAATTGTCCTGCCGTGTTCAAGGAACCTGAGTTGTTCCAGTCCTTCCAGCATTTCATAGGTGCCCTGGCCCTTGGCAACAAACCAGTCGAGCGCTTCGCTCGTATAGGCATAAAGCCCAAGATGCTGCCAGACAGGCGACATGGACTGCTTGCGCAACGAATCCTCGTTGCGGATTGCCGGCAGGATCGATTTCGAAAACCACAATGCCCGGCCTTCCGGATCGCGCAGGCACGTGGTGCCACTGAAAGGTGCTGTGATCTTGTGTTTGCGGAGACGGTCAAGCCGATCCCAGTCCAGATGGTAGACGGGCGTGGCAACATCGACTGAGGAGTTGCGCAGCGTTTCGAGTACCCCCGCGATGACCTGAGGCGTGATGAAGGGAGCATCTCCCTGCAAGCAAACGACATTTTCCGGAAGGCGAGGCTGTTGCAGTACCGCAGCATGGGCACGTGCCGTGCCGCAATCAAGCGTTGTCTCTGTAAGCGCGACTTGGGCCCCCAACGCCTCGGCATGGTTGGCAATCCGTTCATCATCGGTCGCCACTACGACGGCACAATTCCCGCATAAGTCGGATGCCTTTTTGGCATTGGCATAAACACGATCGAGCATTGTCCTGCCGCCAAGCGTGAGCAAGGGCTTGCCGGGCAGGCGTGACGAACCGAAGCGCGCGGGTATGACGATCAGGTCGTTCAAGGATCCGGGGCCACGCGTCATGCGCGACCAAGCGATGCGCGGATACCGGACATCACACGCCCAGCCTGACGATGTCATGGATATGGATGATCCCGATCAAGCGCTCGGCATCGGTAACGAACAGAACCGAGACCGCATGCTTGTTCATCAATTCCAGCGCCTCGCTGCACAGCATGTCTGCGCAGGCGGTTACCGGCGTGTGAGACATATGCTTGGCAATTCCATCTTGCAGGTCATGGCTGGCAATGCAGCGTCGCAGGTCTCCGTCCGTGAATGCGCCGACAAGCTTGCCCTCGTCGTCAACCACTGCGGTGCATCCATAGCGCTTGCGGTTCATTTCGATCGTGGCGTCAACCAGCGATGCCTGGCGCGGAACGCTCGGTACCGCATTGCCGGTGCCCATCACTTCACCAACTGTGCTGAGAATCGTTCCGAGGCGGCCGCCCGGATGGAAAACGCGGAAATCCCCATGCGAGAATCCGCGCGCTTCGATCATGGCCATGGCGAGGGCGTCGCCAAGTACGACCTGCAATGTGGTCGACGTGGTTGGTGCGAGCTCGTTCGGGCACGCTTCGCGCGCCAGCGGCAAGGCCAAGCAGATATCGGCCGCCTTTCCTGCCTTGCTTTCGGGATATGCCGTCGCGACGATGAGCGGGACATTGTAGAGGCGGCAAAAATCAAAAATGTCACTCAATTCGCGTGTTTCGCCCGACCAGGTCAGGGCGAATACAACGTCGTCGCTGCCGATAATGCCAAGGTCTCCATGGCTGGCCTCTGCTGCATGGAGATAGAGCGCAGCCGTACCGGTCGAGCGCATGGTGGCAGCGATCTTGCGCGCCACATGTCCGCTCTTGCCCATACCGGTGAGGATGATGCGGCCTTTGGTATGGCCAAAGACATCGACCGCTCGGTCAAGCGCAGCGCCCAGCGGCCCGTGCTCGATTGCCTCGCGCAGCTCGACCATACCTTCGAGCTGGATATCAATGGTTTTCAGTATGGAGGATCCATTGATCCTGAGTACGACTTCCTTGTTCATTAGGGCATCAATCTTCCATGCAAACGAAACTCATCCCCAAAACCGGCAATGCGGCTTGGAGCAATGGCGACCACGGGTTCGGTTCAGAAAGTTAACACTGGCCCTATTGAGCTCTGACGAATAGTTAGGCGCATTCGCATTTTATTGCAATTGCGATACAAATTACGACAATTTGAATGGGGCGTGCGTCCCCACGGATGAATCGCTTATGAACCTTTGCAACCGGGACATTTCACGAAATAGCCCGCTCTTCCTTATTGCCGGACCTTGCGTGATCGAAGGTGAGGACCACACGCTTGCGGTCGCAGGGAAGCTTTCCCAGATTGCGAAAAAGCGAAACCTGCTGCTTATTTTCAAGAGTTCCTTCGACAAGGCCAACCGCAGTTCCGGCGATTCCTTTCGCGGCCCGGGAATGGAAGAGGGGCTGCGTATTCTGGAAAAGGTGCGCGCCGAAACCGGGTTGCCGGTAATTACCGATGTGCACGAGCCTGCTCAGGCCGGACCAGTCGCCGAAGTGGTCGATGTCCTGCAGACACCTGCCTTCCTGGCAAGGCAGACAGATTTTATCGCCGCGGTGGCGGCGACCGGTAAGCCGGTAAATATAAAGAAGGCGCAATTCATGGCTCCGGCCGATATGCAGCACGTGGTCGCCAAGGCCCGGAAAGCGGCAGAAGCTGCCGGACACGAAACGGACAATTTCCTGCTCTGCGAGCGCGGTACGTCTTTCGGCTACAATACCCTCGTGTCCGACCTGCGCGGATTGTCGATTATGGCTGAGACCGGGTGTCCGGTGGTCTACGATGCGACCCATTCGGTGCAGCAACCGGGCGGACTGGGCAGCAGATCGGGCGGCCAGAGCGAATATGTTCCGCTTCTGGCCAGGGCAGCCGTGGCGGCCGGGGTAGCCGGCATCTTCATGGAAACGCACCCGGATCCGGCAAATGCCTTGTCAGATGGACCCAACGCCCTGCCGCTTGACCGGTTCGAGGACTTGCTGGACCAGCTTCTCAGGATCGATGCTACCGTCAAGGAACGGGCATAGACCGTGAACAAACCGATGACGGTGGGCCAGCGATTGCGCTGGATTGCCTTGATGCCTGTCTGGACTTTGCAACTGGCGAGCTCGGCGAAGAGCTTCCTTGATCATCCGCTAATTGGTTCACGCCGCCTCAACCAGAGAGGTCTGCATCTGGCGCGCGTCAAGATAGCGGACAAATTGTGTCGGTTTCGTCGGAGACGCCTCGCGCGCCATGTCCCATTGGCGTGGCGCGAAGCCTTCGACCGAGATGGTTTCGTCGTAATCGAGAATGTCGTTCCGGTGGATGAATTTCCCGAATTGCGACGCGAGATCCTTGGCTACGAGGCCGATGCGCGCGAGATGCGGCAAGGCAATGCCATCACCAGGCGCATTGCTATCGATCCCGCTATGCTGGAAGCGATTCCCGCGTTGCAGCGATTATTGGCGCGTAGCGACATCAACGCCATGTTCCACTATGCCGCAAGCTACAAGACTACGCCGTTGCACTATATCCAGACGATTGTCAGCCAGAGCGGCGGCGAAGATGAGGACCCGCAGGAAACCGCTCATGCGGACAGTTTCCACGCATCGATGAAGGCTTGGCTGTTTCTCAACCCGGTTCGCCTGGAGGATGGTCCATTCACCTATGTTCGCGGATCACACCGCTTCACGCCGGCGAGACTGGATTGGGAATATCGGCGCAGCCTGCGCGATCCGCATGAAATCGACCGGCTATCGGCCCGCGGTTCGCCGCGCGTCGAGGACAGCGACCTGGTAGAGATGAATCTCGGTCCGGCGGAGGCACTGGCCGTCCCGGCGAATACCCTCGTGATTGCAGATACTGGCGGCTTTCATGCGCGCGGCGCTTCCGCACGGCCGGGCGAGCGCGTGGAGATTTGGTCCTATGCCAGACGCAATCCTTTCCTGCCCTGGCTTGGCGGTGACTTGTTGAGCCTGCCGGGCCTCGCCGAACGACGGGTAGGCTGGCTATGGGCTTTCCGGGACCGCCTGGAGGATAGGATCGGCCAGCCTTGGCAACCGGTCGGCAAGCGTCGGCCAGTCGAAAAGTTCGAGGAAGAAAACAGCGGTAGTTGAGCGCAGGGCCGGCTAGGGATTGTTGAGATTAATTGTTGAGATTATTGGCCACCGCGGTTGCCGTGACGATGGGACCGAATAGCTGTCCAATGGTCTGGATCAGTTCACGCGGCTGGTTGGCGGCGGCATTGCCGAAGTAGACAACGTCATCGTCCCACAACGCGAACCGCTGGGCCAGGAAGACCGTTTCCGAACGCATCATATTGAAATGATAGACGACGGGTTCATCCTTATTCTCTCCGGTGAAGCGGAAGACGAAGATCGATTCGGGGTCGCCCGAGCTCGATGCCGGACCTCCAGCTGCCGATATCGCTTCGACCACACTCATCGACTCGCGCAGGAACGTCATTTGTTGCACACGCCCCGATGCGCCGAGTACCGAGTACATCTTCGGCTTCAGCAATATCGTGAGACGATCTCCAGGGAAGGCGCGCGGGTCGCCATATGTGCCCGCAAGGATATCACTCAGGCGGACATTGGCTTCAGCTCCGGCGCGTTGCACGCGCAACATCAAGTCCTTGAGGTTGCCGCGATACCCGCCAGCCAGAGCTATCACATCGGTGATGCTCTCATCGTTGGTCTGAAGTACCAGGCGACCGGGTTGTGCGATCTCGCCACCTATTATCACCGTATTGGAGATGACCTGCTGGCGGCTGACCAGAACTTGCGGACTCTGCGATAGGTCTTGAAGACCTGCGCCAATCTGGTCCTGGATCTCGCCCACCGTCTTGCCAGACACGCTCAGCCGCCCGACATAGGGAATATCTATTTCGCCATTGTCGCTGACGCGGCTGGGCGGAAGCGTATTGACCCGGACTGACGGGTCGAAACCTCCGGTGCCGACTGCACCTGCGGGCATGTTCCCTCCGAACAGCGAAACCCCCGCCTCGAAGATACTGATATTCAGGATATCGCCAGGCCCGACCATGTCACTCGGCTGCACCACACCTGCCGGTAGGTCCCAGTCCAACATGTCGATGACTGGAGGCAGGGAGTCAGTGCTTTCGACCGATATGATCTCGATCTGCAGGCCCGATCCCACGTCGTATGCCTCACGTGCCGAGGACCTGATCTCTGATCCGGTCGGCCCGCTACTGGGAAGAGTGGAACAGGCAGATAGCGCAATAAGGGCCGCCGCGGCGGGGAAGAACTTCAGATACATGCTTGAAGACGAACCAATCTTTCTAGATGGAAGCCTCATTAACTCAGCATCCGGACAAGGACCAGCCCCCGATGGGCGAAACCTCACTTCTCGCCGAGACAAGTATTCTTGTTGAACGGCGCAATCGCCGGATAGCAGGCGCAGCGCCGGGTAAATGAGGGCAGAGGCCGACTTGAAGCAGCATGATGATCAATACATGGCTGCATGGCGCGATTTTCTGCTTTTACTGGTTTGTCGGCCCGACCGGTTGCTGGCTGTCCTCTGGTGGCGAATTTGTGGAAAGCGTCTGCGCGCGCGCTACAGGCTGCGCGATGCCATAGGGAGCCTGCCATTTGCCAACGCCCGGAGCATCGATCGCCTTGGGAAGGCCGACCTGGCCAGCTTGCGTGATCAAGGCACTCATGGTCGAGCGCCCACGTTTTGCGTCCATCTTCATCTGCCTGAAGGGTTGGATCCAGCAGCAGCGAAAAGGGCACTCACGTCAGCGCTGGTCCAAAGCCACACGCCCTTGCGTATCTTCCTGACGGGGGAGGTCCTCCCCAATCAATCTGCCAAGCACCGGATTATTGAGAAGATCGAAGGGCATTTCGACAGTACGAGCGCTGCTTTCTTGGAATGCCTTGCGCATGCGGCACTCGCCGACGCGGATTATCTTGTTCCTCTCAGCCCCCGGGCGGTTCTGCCGCGCCATGCAGTGGCCGGTTATGCTGCGAACACTTGCGACCTTGTTCGGGGCCAAGGCCTGCCGCTCCTTTACGGCGACCAGGATGAATCCGGCTTCAGGAGAATGGGGAAGAATCCTTGGCTGAAGCCCGATTGGGATCGGCGTATGTTCCTTTCGCAGGATTACCTGACCGCCGCCTGTGCTGTCCCGGTAATGTCAGCGCTGGATTATTTGGATGACCCAACAAGCCCGAAGCCTGTCAGCTTTTATGAGTTGCTCTTGCGTCTCGTCTCAGGCGAAGATGCTCTCCCGGTGCGACATGTTCTGAGGATTACGGCGCGAACGGCGCGGGATCGCTGGAAACAGCGTTCAAAGAAACGGGCTGCCGCTCTTGCCAATGTTCTCCCCTCCGGCACGGGGATCGCGGACGGTCCCTTCGGCACCATGCGCATTTGTTGGCCGCTGCCAGCCGATTTGCCCCTGGTCAGTATCCTGGTAGCGACGCGGGACAGGGTTGATTTGCTGCGGACCTGCATGGAAGGCCTGCTGCATGGGACCGACTATCCCAATCTCGAGATCGTCATTGCCGACAATGACAGCCGCGAACCGAGCACTCTGCAATACCTGGAAGAAGTGGTCGAAGACCCTCGCGTGCGCGTCGTCCGCTGGCCACACCCGTTCAACTATTCAGCGATCAACAATTTCGCCGCCGGCTTTGCCAATGGCCAACTGCTCTGCCTGCTCAACAACGATATCGAGATCGTTGAACCCGACTGGCTTACCGAAATGGTACGCGAGATTCTGCAGCCCGGAGTGGGCGCCGTAGGCGCGCGCCTGCTTTATCCCGATCGCTCCATCCAGCATGCCGGTGTCGCTATCGGCATTGGCAATGCAGCCGGCCATGCCCATCGCGCGCTACCTGAAGGCGCCCCGGGATATTTCGCCCAGGCCCTGATCGCGCGAGGGGCCAGTGCCGTGACCGGGGCGTGCCTTTTGGTCCAAAAACGCTCCTTTGAAGCAGTCGGTGGCCTGGATGAAGTGAGGCTGGCTGTCGCCTATAATGATGTCGATTTCTGTCTGAAGCTGCGAAAGCTCGGACTACGGAACATCTACACCCCGGCAGCAACACTGATCCATCATGAGAGCAAGTCGCGCGGGAGCGATTTCGCTCCCGAACATAACGAACGCTACATGCGTGAATTGGCCGTGTTCCAGGAGCGGTGGGGAACTAAACAGATAATCGATCCGTGGCATCACCCAAGGCTGGAACGGGGGAGTGAAGATTATCGGATTCAATCCTGCAACCAACCTCTTGCGGACGTGGGGTAGTGTCAGGATCTCGTTTGCCGACTTCACACGCCCGACTATCTTGGTCACCCTTTCTTATCCATCGGAGGATGGCACTTTCAGCCCAGACAACACTACATGACTACAACTAGCCAACAAGGTTGCGAGAGTTTCTTTTGGGCCCTAGTGCCAGCCACGAAGGTGGAAATATGACAAAAGTACTTAAAGAACAATCAGTCGCATTGGACAAGGCGGCTCGGGTGGGTGTGCTTGTACTTGGTATGCACCGTTCCGGGACTAGCGCTCTTGCGCGGGTGCTGAGCCTACTCGGGTGCGATTTGCCGAAGACCTTGATGCAAGAGAGTTCGACGAATGAGGCTGGCCATTGGGAATCAAACGTCCTGATGCAACTCAATGACGAAATTTTGGATTCCGCCGGTACGGATTGGCATGATTGGCTGAGCTTTAATCCGGGTTGGTATGCGTCCCCCAAGGTCGCCGAATTCAGGGAAAGGGGGCTGTTTGCGCTGCAGGAGGAGTTCAATGCCTCCCGCCTGTTTGTCCTCAAGGATCCACGCAATTGCCGATTCGCGCCTTTCTGGCTCGACGTTTTTGAAACCGCGGGCGTCCGGCCTGCTGTCATTTTGCCTGTCCGGAATCCGCTGGAGGTCGCGGAGTCGCTGGCCAAGCGCGATGGCATCAACCCGGCGCTTGGGCATCTCCTCTGGTTACGGCACGTATTGGAAGCCGAGGCGACAACACGCGGGCTCCAGCGTTTTCATTGTTCCTATGATGGGCTGCTCAACAGCTGGCCGCGCCTCATCTCCGCCATGCAGGAGAAACTGGGCATCTCTTGGCCCAGGTTTTCAACAAAGGTCAGTGAGGAAATCGATGCATTCCTGACAGATCGGCTACGCCACCACCGCGAGTCCCCGAAAAGCGTCTCCGACAACCCGCTCCTCTCCGCATGGCTTCGTGATACCTTTGCGATATTCCACCGTTGGTCGGAGGAAGGAGAGGCGAAGGATGATCATGCCACACTCGATCGCATCCGGGGCGAGCTTGATGTTGCCGCGCCTGCTTTCGCCAGCCTTATCTCCGCCGGGCGTCAGTCGGAGCAGAAGGCGAATGCACTCGATGCCAGGTTGAAGGAAGCCCAAGGCAAGCTTGGCGAAGCCGAGGCTGCGGTCGCGGCTCATGAGCAGCAGCTCCAGGACTCCGAGCGCCAACTTGAAGAAGTCCGCGCCGAGCTTTCCCATACCCAGAGTGCCCTTGCGCAGCGCAGCGCAGAGGCGGACGAAACTGCGGCTCAATTGAAGGAAACTGAGCGTCGCCTAGCGGCGGAGCTTGAGGCCGAACGCGTGCGATTGTCCGAGGCTGAGGCTTCCCGTCTCGTGGAGGCCGAACGCGCCAACCAACTTGCGGCCGAGCTGGAGCAAGTGAATTCGGAAAACCGTGAAACCGAGGACAGACTGACGGCTAATCTGGAGAAAGCGATTTCGGAAAAGCACGTGGCCGAGGACCGGCTGGCAGAACGCTTTTCCGAGATTGCTGTGATGACGCGTCTTATAGGCGAGACAGAAACAGCCGCCAAACTTTCGGAGGAACAGGCTGCCTGGTTGCGCGAAGTGTCTGCCGTGTTGATGAATGGCGCCGGATCGGAAACGCTGAAGGGCCGCTTGGCCGCGCTCCTTCCTGCGCCGATCCGTCTGAAGAAGCAAAAGGCAAGGTTGAAGAGGGAGGGTGTCTTTGACGCCGATGCTTATCTCGCGGCCCATGCCGACGTGGCAGAATCAGGAATTGATCCCCTGTGGCACTACATCAATCACGGTATTGGCGAAGGGCGCCAGCGAGGCTGAAACTAGCCGATCAGGATACGCAAGGAAGACTATGAAACGGGTCAGCAATAGCGATCTTGAGGCTCTGCGCCGTTCGGGCACCTTCGATGAAAAGTGGTATCTGGAGCAATATCCGGATGTGAAGATGCTCGGGATGGACCGGGGGAGTGAAGAATTTAGGCAATCTCCCATAGGTATGGACGCAGCTTGAGTTTGCGCGAATTAGAGCCTTAGATCGCGCCCTCTCACTACGATCTGGCGCAGGATGCGGTTCTGGCGGTGGGCGAAGATGAACGCGGTATCCGGAGTCTTCGTAACTGCGTCTTCGAGCTTCGTCTTGAATGCAAGCACGTCAGGGATGTGCTGTTCGAAGCGTTCGACAATGTCCGAACCATATTCGCGGAAATGGCCGTGACGGGTTTCGTCGGGATATCCCCAATCGACGGTCTTGCTCCGACGCTCGGGATCAGGAACAGTCAGGAAAACGATGCCGTCTTCCCTGACTACTCTCGTTAACTCTCGGAGCGCATTGCCATCCGAAGGAACATGTTCGAGCACGTGATTGCAGATCACCAGGTCGTATGATCCGGATTCCCGCTCGATCTGCTGCATATCGAGCGAATTGTGGCCTTCATAGACGCTGAACTCGTAGCTCCTGAACCATTCCGGCTTGACTGCAGGGTCCTTGGAAAACTGGAGAACTTCGAGTTCGCCAAACAGGTCAGGGTCAAGAATTCCGTCGAAGAACCCCCTGATTGCACGATGCCGTTCAAGTGACTGGCAGGTTTCACACCGTGGCGTGATCCCTGTTACCGCCATGCGGCCTCCGGGTCCCGCGCCGAAGCTCTCCCCGCCGCAGATGACGCATTTCGTCTTCGCCAATTTTTCGTCCATCGCGCTGGAATCCTAAATGAGGGCAACCCGATCGGTAACTCCGGCCCGGCCATCCCTGAAAGCGAGTTGCACAAGTTTCTCGAATTCTTCCAGTCGGTCTGGCGCTGCGCGGCCGATCTTGGCGAGCCATGCATCGGCGAACCTACGTGCTTCCCGTTCGCTTTTCGAAGTCTGCAACGGTGCGAAACGCCTTCCGAAATGGAGAGAATTCCGGATGAAGTAGTAAATGTAGTATCGGCTGGGTACGAGGCCATTTTCCGATCGCTTGTGATTCTCGATTATAAGGTCGGGGAAAACAATGGGGCGAGTGACCTGGCTCTTCTCTGCCATTTCGAGGAACCAATGGGTCTCTTCGAAATACAAAAAGTAGTCTTCCGGCAAATAGCCGGAGCGGCTGAGCGCCTTGGTGCGGCCGAAAATGTTGGCCCCGGTCAGATAATCGCACTGGAAAGCACTATCGGGAAGATCATCGACTGACTTTCCCATGTGCATGTGGCTCGGCGCAGCACCCTGCTCCAGATTGACCGATCCGCCACAAAAGAGAACCTTGGAAGGATCGTGTGCAGGCACGATTGTCGAGCCGAAGAAATCGCTTTCCGGCCACTCGCTTACCCTGGCACAGAGCTCGTTGAAATAGCCGTCTGGTACCACGATGTCCGGATTGACGATCCAGAAGTACTCCGAACCAAATTCACGACATAGGCGGAGACCGAAATTGTTGGCTGCAGCGTATCCGACATTTTCTTCCGATTGAACCGATACGCAGTCGGGAAATGCGCTCGCCAACGTCCAGATGTCGTCGATCCGCTCATTATTCGAGATCAACAGGATTCCGATCTTGTTGCTCTGTGCTTGCAGGCGCCTGATGCATTCGCGTGTGTCTTCGATGTTCTGGTAGTGAAGAACGATAGCGATACAGGACTTGTTCCTGAGCAGGTCTTCGTCGCCTCGAACGAACCATGTCCGAATGATGCCGTCGATGTCAGGCTGGACGACCCGCCCGAAATCCAGTCCTTCGATATGGCGCTGCAGCTTCGCTGCGGTCTCTTCCCAGCGACATGACTTTGCGGTTTCTTTGGCCGCCTTCCGCATGTTCTCGTGGGATGATCGCTCAAGTTGCCGAAATTGGGTCATGGCGGCCAGCAATCCACCCGTGTCATTCGGGTCGTATAGCAGGCCATTATATTCGTGCTCGACTATGTCCGCCAGGAGGCCAGAGCGCGGACAGATGACCGGTAGACCAAAGGAAAGCGCCAAGAAAACCGATCCCGACGTAAGTACCTTGCGATAGGGCAGGACCATAGCATCGGCGGCATTCAGATATATCTGCATCCTTTCATCGGGAACGTATCCCGGATGGAAAACCGCTTTGGGGCATCCCGCCAGCTCTTGCCTGACTTCATCCTCGGACAAGCCCAGAACCTTTCCGGCAATGACTAGCGAGCAATCCTCGTCGCTTGCCCGCAATGCCTGAAAGGCGGAAATTAGTTCCCCAATTCCCTTGTATCCCCTGACCTGTCCGAGGAAGAGAAATAGGGTGTCGTTTTCGTCGATCCCGAGTTCGGTGCGCGCTTGCTTGCTCGATACTTCGTCGGGAAGGGTGCCGATGTAACTGCCATGCTCGGCAACCACCATCTTCGAGGCTGGCAGTTCGTAGTGGGGCAATGTTGCATCGGATACGCTTGAGTGATGAACGTGTACCCAATCTGCGAGATCCGCGAGTTCGCGGTTTAAGTGCATTTCCTGCTCCGGGAACTTGGGCTCATGTGAAGTTACATTGTGAATCGTCCATATCACCCGTCCGCCGAGTGCCTTGAACAGACGGAGCTTTGCGATGAAGGCATCTACCGCTTCTTGTGCCGCTTCAGGGTTTGCTGAAGGTGCGAAGATCGGGTTCGTCCAATGGATGTGAAAGGTTACCGCGTCGTCTTCATAAACCGACCGGTGCAGCAAACGCAGGCAGTCGTCTATGTCCCCAGGACCGATGTCGGGGAATGTCATCGGCTCATAGAGCAGGTTCTGATAGGCATTTGCGACCGTATAGTCCGGGTAGAAGCGCAGGGCGAAATGCCTCGGGCTTGCGTGGAGCTCGGTTCTGCGCAAGGAAGCTAATGCTATGCCTGAGCCAGTATCCAGGCAATCGATACTGGTGTTGTGCACGTCGTGTTTTGAGCGGATAGCCTCGATTCGCCTCGATGCCTCTTCGTTCTGATACTCCGTGCGGGTGATCCTGCCGCCCGCTTCGCCATCGTAATACTCAACGCCGATAAATGGGGCATAGGAAACCCTGGCCCGCCCGGTCAGGCGCAAGATGAAATCCCAGTCGACAAATCGCCTTAGGCTGGTGTCGAAACGTTCCTCCCTACCTCCGGCGACGACCATGTCTCTGCGGTGCATGAAAGGGTTGAGATCAACATAGTTGGCTTTCAGGCAGGCTGACCAGACGAACACGTCACCACGGTAGCAGACGGTTTCGCCATTATCGTCGGTCGAGTGAATTCCGGAATAGGCTGCATCTAGCTCCTGAGTTTCCAGAAACACGATCATTGAGCGCAGGAACTTGGAACACCAGGAATTGTCGCTGTCCAGATATGCAATGTATTCACCGCTTGATCGCTCGATGCCAACATTCCTTGCGCCAGAAACACCAAGACGGTCGACGCGGACGTACTCGATACGCTTGTCGTCAAGGAAGGATGCAACTACTTCGCTTGTGTTGTCCTGGCTCCCGTCGTCGACAATCATGAGGCGCCAGTTCTCATGATTTTGCGCGATGACCGAGCGGATGGCTACCTCGATCTTGTCCCCACGATTGTAGGTCGGCATCACAATTGTCGTACAAATAGCGTCGAAGCGGTCCGGATTCTCGCTGTAGATATGGCCTATTTCGGTAAGGAAGTGGGCCTCGGTTTCTAGATCGAATTGCTTGTAGTGCCGCTTGATGCGGAAGGGGCCGCTCTCAATATAACTGGCGGGTGATTGCACTTTCCTGCGCCGGGTACGTCGGCCCTCAAGGTTCAGCGTTCGACCTTCTTCCTTGCCCCAGCGAAGGTAGTGGCCGAGCGGGTTTATTCTTTTGCTGGCGACATCGTGGTGCTTTTCTAGATATGCAAGTGTGCTGAATTTGGGCGATGGATCGCGGCCCAGCCGTGCCCCGATCCAGAGATAATGCTCAGCCGGATCGATCCCCAGCATGGCCACATCGGGATATCGCGACAGATACCACTCGGCATCGAACAAGTCCGAGGCCCTTACGGCGGCAAGCTCCTGCTCAGAAACTAAAGGCATGACAGAATCCGGAATTTCTCTCTGAGACCTACTTGCGGCTAGCGATCAAGAACATGTTGCTAGCCTTCAGCGACCATTCTTGCCAAGCGAAAGATTCGTCTTAACTCGCGAAAAAATGGACTGTTTTTTGGATCGTTTCGGTCTTGGGAGCGCTTCCCCCAAATACTTGTTCGGCCGCGGCTCGCCATCGTGGATAGCGACCAGATCTCTCGTTTGCAGCTGCCCGATGGCTTCGTCGGAAAAGGCCGGCGTATAGTAGATGCAGTCGTCGAAGAAGTAATGCGTGACCTGCGACCACCGCGTCAGCGTGGAGTCGGTTTGCTTGCTGCCACCATGCAATAGATTGGCGCACCAGATCAGCGTTTGTCCCTTGCGGGCAAGGAATGGCTCTTCGGTGGCGCCATTCACCTCGCACATGGCACGCCAAGCCGCGGCATAGGGCGTCTGGGCCGATTTGGAGTCGCTGCCGAAGCCACGTCGGCCGATCATCGCATTGCTGATGATGGGCCAGCGGTGCGATCCGGGGACATAAAAGAGGGGGCCGGCCTCGGCCGGTACGTCCTCCATCGCCAGCCAGACGCCGCACATGAAGCGTTCAGGAAGGCTGGAGAAGTGCACCGAATCCGAATGCGCAGCCTGTTGCGTGCCAACCGGAAAGTTCAGTGTCTGGAAGGGGAAGGCCGCGCGCCCGAAAAGCTTGCCGAGCAGGGCGAGTATCTCGGGATTTGCGGCAATGGCTTTCACATCTTCATCGAATTGCCAGGCATCCTGAATACGCCTCTTGCCGCGCGTCTTGTCGGCTGCGGGATTGTCGAAAGGGATGTTGTAGCGCGGGCCGAGATTGCGTTTGATCCGTTCGATACGCGCAACGATTTGCGGATCGGGAAAATCCAGTAATGCATAACCGTTTCGATTGAGATCGCGGGCTATGCGTTGTTCCGCTTCGGTCATATCCGCCAGTGTATCCTTGACGAAAATGGGCGATTCAATGCGCGGGACGCCGGGGAAGAGATCGTCGCTCATTGGTCCTTTACTCGTCTACAACTCCGGGCCTCACAGGTCTTCATAAATACTGATCGCCTCGTTCACGTCCTCATACATTGTCGCCACACCCTCGTGCAGCACGATGGCCCTGTTACAGTATTGCTTGACTGTCCCGAGACTGTGAGAGGCCAGCAGCAGGGCACGGTCCTGGCGCTTCTCGAAGAATTCTGCCTTGCACTTGTTCTGGAAGTTCTTGTCGCCAACCATGATGACTTCGTCGATCAGGTAGCACTCGAACTCGATCGCCAGCGACAGGGCGAAGGCAAGCCGGGCGCGCATGCCAGAGGAATAGATCTTTACCGGCATGCGCAACTGGCTGCCGAGCTCGGTGAACTCCTCGACAAAGTCTCGCATCTCGACATAGGACTTGTCGTAGATCCGGGCGATGAAACGTGCGTTGTCATAGCCCGTCAGGCTGCCCTGGAAGCCACCGTTAAATCCGAGCGGCCAAGAGCAGGTCATCTGACGCGTGATCTTGCCGGAGGTGGGCATCTCGACGCCACCGATCAGGCGGATCAGGGTCGATTTTCCGGCCCCGTTGCGCCCGAGAAGGCCAACGCGATCGCGCGGATTGATGGTAAAATCCACGCCCTTCAAGACAGGCTTGTTGACGGAGCCGCTGCGGTAGCTCTTGTGAAGGTCGCGGCAGTGGATCATGCGACTGCCAAAGTCCGCCGCACGCGGCGGCACAGAATGAGGCCGAACAGCAGGCAAATGAGCGAAATGCCCAGCGCTTTGAAAAGGTCGTAATAGGGCGTGACCGCATCACCAAACAGGCCGTAGCGCATCAGCTCCATGCCACTCACGAGGGGCGACCACATGAGCGCTTCGCGCAGACTTGGCGGTAGCCAGCTCGCCATGTTGAACACTCCGGAAAACGGGATGGAAATATAAACGCTTACCGGTACCAGTTTCTCGATAACGCTGGAGATCTCCGAGAGCGGCGCCAGCATCGTGCAAATTGCTAGCACGAAGAAGACGTAAATCGCCCAGCCGGCGACCAGCGACCCGATATCTGCCGGTATCGGAAAGTAACCGAGAAAATGCAGTACGATGCCGGCAAAGATATAAGCCATCATCGCGCCAATCGCTTCGATCGTGACGCGCACAAAAATGAAGTCCAGCACCTTTACCTGGCGATGATACAAGAGCGAGATGTTGGCCTGGAAGATCTTCGCCGAGCGACCGAATGAGTGACGCAGAAAAGTGAGTGGAATATACCCGCTGGCGACGAAGGCCATGACACCGATACCGTGATTTTCCGGTCCCCTCGCGTAAGCCCAGACGAGCCCGACCAGTCCGGCAAAGAGCAACGGTTCGACCATGATCCACAGGAAGCCGATATTATCGCGCCCAAAGCGCGTAACCAGCTCGCGTATCATCAGGGCCCTTACGACCTTGGTTTGTACTCTAAGTCCTTCGGCAAAGCGCGCCATGATCAGTCTTCGGGGGCGTGCTCGAGAATGCCGACTACCAGCATCCAGCCTACCAGATACAGGCAGAGCGTGCCGAACAGCACCGCCAGAATGCTCATTAGCCGGCTTGGCAGGATTGCATCGTCGGGAAGATTGGGTTCGACCACCCGTTCGAGGTAATACTGCTGCTGCAGGGCCTCGGCGCGCGCCTGTTCGAGCGTGGCATTTGCAGCGGTGAGCATTTGCGTGGCGAACTCCTGCTCAACCAGCAGATTCTCGTACTCGCTGAGTTTGGAAGCCAGACCATCGGGTGTTCCCACAGCGCGGCCCGTTTGCGAGGCGACCTGTTCGGCCAGCGCGATGGCGCGCTGTTCCATGGCGGGGATTGAAGGGTGGCGGGGCGTCGTTCGCCGGACTTCTGCCAGCCTTGCGCGCAATGCGGCTTCCTGCGCAATCAGATCATTCGAGACGGTCAGGACGCCCAGGCCCTGTTGTTCCGGATCGAGGATTTCCGATGCGTTGCGATAGGCACCAAGCGCAATGCGTGCGTCGCGCACGCGTTGCTGGGCGATCAATACTCTGTCCTCGGCTTCTTCAATGGCCTGCTCATTCACACGCTCGTTCAAGCGGTTGACGAGGGTTTCACCCAGATCGAGCAATCCGGCATTGAGCGCGCGGGCATCTTCTGGGGTGAAGGCATTCACCGTCAGCAGGGTCAGCCCGGTTTCCGCATCGGTGGCGGCGGTTACCTTCGAGGCATAGTATTCGTAGAGGTCTTCGAAGCTGTCGCTCTGATAGAACAGCGGAAAACGGCTGAAGTAATCGGCTTCGGAAGATGCGAAAGCGCCGCGAACATCGACCCGTTCCGAAAGGTCCGACAAAGCGCTTCGCGAGCGCAGATAGCCGATAATCTCTCTCGACTGTTCCGCGCCGCCCCCAAGGCCGGTGCTCTGGATCAGCGATGTGAGAGGAGAGCTGCTGCTCTGTTGGCGATCGGGGGCCTTGATTACGAAACGCGATTCCGAGACATACACGTCGCTGGCGATCAGACCGTAATAGAGCGAGGCGACCAGCGTAGGCACGATCACGACCCCGCCGAACCAGCGCCACTTGCGAAGGAGAGCCTTCCATTTGCCGTGCTTGCCTGAATCCTCGGCAATGCGTTGCAGCTCAGTGTCGTGGTGCATTTTCAGTCTCTGAAATCGTTAGGACAATTGGGCAGTATTGCATTCGATCTGGCGAAGATTTGCCGGATTATCCTTAGCTGCTCAGCCAATCTTGTAACGGTAATTGCATGGAAATCGATCAATTTCAAAGTTGAGCATTGCCAGTTTGACACGGAAATTGGCACCCTTCCTCCAAGCCGTGCGAGATAGAAGGACGAAATGAGAACATCGGAGTTGGGTCGACTTTGGGTCCGCCAGCAAAGATATCGATGGTCGAACAGCCACAGTCCAGCTTGGTATCATGCATAAGTGCGATTCAGTCTATCTTCCCGCTGCGCGTGCGCCGTTCATGGAGGAACAATCGGCAAATCTATTTGCCTTGTACTTTATGGCGCATCCAATTGCCGATCATGCTCAAGGAGCGCAAGGTCGAATTTGGACCGTTTTGCAGTGCTTTGACGAGAGTCCAGAAATCCCGCGCGAGGCTGGAACGGTCATCCAGCGAGCAATAGACCTGCCAAAAGCCATCCGCACCCAGGACCTGCGGCATCAGGAACACACCGTGATAGCCGAAACTGCCAGCAACATTACCAGCTCGCTCGGCAGAGAATGCATTTGCCAGCTCGGTGCCTGCAAATACCATCCCTTTTCCTTCCAGCAGCGTCCTGTTCGTTCGACAGATCGCCAGGTCTTCTGGATGATGCGGTTCGAACTCCGGATCGGCGCATGCTTCGAGCAGGCGACGGCTGCGCAACGAGAAGCCGCCATTGCCAACATTGAAGCCATCGTCGAATTGCGGCCAGCTTGCTCCAACATAGTCGTAATCCAGCAACTCGTCGCGCCAGCGCGCGGCATCAATGATATGGCCATCCCATTGCACGATTAGAGCATGGCTGGTGGCGATCAGCCCGCCAAGTTTTTGCAGCATGAAGTCGGAATATGCCGCAGAGGAGCCAAGCCTCTCGATTTCAACCAGGCGCAAGGCCGGGTTTCTGACCAGCTTCTGAGCGAATTCGGTCTGGTCGGTGAAAAGGATCGCATCGGCGAAGTCCATTTGCTCGCAGCATCGTTCGATGGAGGCGATTGTAGCAGCAAGGTTGATAGAACTCGCCGCGCATAGGGTGACGTCTGGCAAGGCCAGGCGCGGTGTCTCTGAAGTTCGATCTGGTTCGGTTTGGGGCATGGACGGCAATTAGAAGCGAAGAATGAACTGTTCGCTGAACGGACTCAGGCAGGGGTGGTGAAATGCATCCACAGCTTCGCCGGCTGCGGCAATGTCTCCCTTGCTTCCTCCGGTTCCCCAACGGCTTTTCAAGGCAGCTAGTTCTCCAGCAAATCGCGCCGCACCAACAGGGTCGCGATCGAGGCCACGCGATAGGGATTCATGATGGATGAGCGTGGCGCGCGGGTCATAATAGCTCTTCCAACCGCGCGCATTCAGCTTCAGGCACAGGTCGACATCGTTGAAAGCAACGGCGAAGTTCTCGGCATCGAAGCCCCCGACTTCAAGAAACTTGTCACGTTTTACAACCAGGCAGGCTGCAGTGACAGCGGAAACATACTGGGGCAGGGCGTGACGGTGGAAATAGCCGGCATCGTCCGGATGCAGGAGGCGGTGTGCGTGTGCAGCGCCTCCCCCGATGCCGATGACAACTCCGGCATGCTGCAACCTTCCGTCGGGATAAAGGAGGGCAGGGCCGACCGCGCCTACATCCGGCCTTTGCGCCTGCGCGACGAGAATGGAGAGCCAGTCGGGATCGACAATCTCGATATCGTTGTTGAGGAAACAGAGCAATTCGCTTCTGGTCTCAGCCACTGCGCGATTGTTCAGATCGGAAAAGTTGAATGGTCCAGGGTAACGCAAGACCTTCACTTCCCGGTCTTCGATCTTGGCGAGGAAATCGAGGGTTTCGGGTTCGCTACTGCCATTGTCGATGATCGCTATCTCGAGCTCACCGGGGTAATTCGTCTGCGCCAGCCCATCGAGGCATGTCCGAAGCAGGTCGAGGCGATCACGTGTCGGTATGATCACGCAGATACTCGGTAGTGCCGTTTCGTTACCGACGGCGGATGGTTGCCAAACAGGACGATGTGGCGGAGGCCGCATTTGCCTGTGATGCAGGATCTTGCGGATATGGGCTGGCGTTGCGTCTTCGTCCTTGCACAGCTCGACGGCGCTTCGGACGAGCAATGACAGCCAGTCACTGGCCTCAAGCGCGCCAAACTCGGACGGTGCGAGGCGGATCAGGGAAGAACCTGACACAAAATCGAAATGCTTGAAAAGCTCGCTATTCCAATCCGGCTTGAAATGCGGTTCTCGGCGATGTCCCGCGCTGTCGATCAGATCGTCATCGGCATAGATGATGCGGGCATGGCTATGCGCTCTTGCTGCTGCCGCGCGGTAGATCGCCCCTGCTCCCCGAGCGAGTCTGTCGCCCGCAGCAACGGGCAAGAACCACGTAGCTGCGGACGGCTCAATCCCTAGGTCGGCTGGAGCAGGCACGGTGCCTGCCGCCACGATATGTGCCTCGATACCCTCTAATTCGAGACTATCCCTTGTCTCCACGGCCCCTTCGCCGCCTTCGACCAAGCCCATTATCGCGATGGCCTCAGGCGGATGGCTGCCCACGGCGGTGTGGTTACCTTCCTGACGCGCGAGCCAGAGACGATAGGCGCGCGGTGAGCGAGCGAGCAGTGGGGACAGGACCATGCGCGAACGCAATTTCTTGCCCAGTAGGCGCCACCACATCGCAAGCAGGAAGGCCTGCGGATCAAGGCGCAGGGCGTCGGCGTGGACTGCCGTGGTAAGAAGGGCGCGTCTCAGGTTCATCGGACTTGCGATCTTCCCCATGCGCTGGCCGCTATTTGCATACTCGCGGTCATCGTTTCGCCGGGGGCCAGGCTGGCCATCGGGAAATCCGTGTCGGATCGATTGATAGCGTCGGTCGTGTGGCTGACAGGTTCAACACAGAAGAAGTCCTCGGCTTCCGGAGTATAGACCACGGTGCAGGGCAAGTTGTCGGAGGGCACGATGATGGCATGGAGATCGATTTCCGGCCAGGCCAGCAGTAAATCTCCCGCACGTCCTGCAAAGGCGGTATCGACCACGCGCGAGGAGACGGGCTGACCATTCCACCAATCCTTCGGCACGTCCGCCTCGGAGAGGGAGACGGGCAAGCAACCGTCATCGACCTGCCACTCGCCGCGATGCAGGCCGCGATAGAGCGTCTGCGCGCTGCGCGGGAAATAGGGGTGGAAGCCAAGCCCGGCAGGCATGACCGCGTCGGAGCGGTTGGTGACCGAAAGCCTCATTGTCAGGCCATCGGCTGCTAGCGCGAAGTGCTGTGTGGCCGAGTAGTGCCAAGGCCATTCGCCGCCTTCATAGGCATGCTCAAGGATTGCGGTTTCCGGCGTCGCATCGATCACCTCCCAATCGGCCAGCCAGCCATAGCCGTGCAGCGGATTGGCCATATCGGCCTCGGGCGCATTGGCGGGCAGGGTGACCACGTCCGCACCAAAAGGAATGCGCCCTCTCGCGATCCGGTTGGAGAATGGCACGAGCGGGAAGCAGGCGGTGTCGAGCACCGAGCCGGGTATCGACGGACGGAATATTGGCCTGTCCCGCCAAGTGAATGCAGCCACAGATCCCCCGCGCGGCGGATCCACCAACAGGTGGTAGTGGCCTGCCGTCAGTTCGAGCATCGCGCCCGGTTGACGATGTTCTCGCACCATTCTTGCCGGCCCGACTGGGGCGCAGGCGACGAATTGGAGTCCACCGCGTGCTGCGCCACGCTGGCAAGCGTGGCCGTGTCGGCGTGGAAGGACTTGCCGAGCTCACCCTGCCACGCGGCATATCGCTCGGCCCGGAAGCTCTCCAGCGTACCATCCTCAATGATGGCGGCGGCGTTGAGCAGCGCCTGCGCAATCGTATCGACGCCTCCGATATGGCCGTGAAACAGGTCGGCCGCATCGATCGACTGGCGCCTCACCTTTGCATCGAAGTTGAAGCCGCCCGTTGCGAAGCCTCCTGCACGCAGGAATTCGAGCATGGCCAGCGTCCATTCTTCCACCGAATTGGGGAATTGGTCGGTATCCCAGCCATTCTGATAATCGCCGCGATTGGCATCGACCGATCCGAGAATGCCCAGCGCCCGCGCCATCGCAAGCTCGTGTTCAAAACTGTGCCCTCCCAGCGTCGCGTGGTTGGCCTCGATATTGACCTTCACTTCCTTCTCCAGCCCATAACGCTTGAGGAAAGCGTAGACCGTCTGCGTGTCGAAATCGTATTGGTGCTTGGTCGGCTCATGCGGCTTGGGCTCGATCAGGATTGTGCCGGTGAAGCCGATGCGGTGCTTGTGATCGACCACCAGAGAGAGGAAGCGGCCGAAATTGTCCTGCTCGATGCCGATTTCGGTGTTGAGGATGGTGTCATAGCCCTCGCGGCCACCCCACAGGACATAGTTCGCACCGCCAAGCCTGTGCGTCGCGTCGAGGCAATCGCGCACCTGCAAGGCGGCCCAGGCGAAGACTTCCGGATCGGGATTGGTCGCGGCACCCGCCATGTAGCGCGGATGGCTGAACAGGTTCGCGGTACCCCAGAGCAGCTTGCGTCCCGTCTGCGCCTGCAATTGCTCGAGGTGATCCACGGCGGTGGCGAAATTGGCGCGGAAGTCTGCCACGCTTTCGGCAGCCTCCATCACGTCCACATCGTGGAAGCAGTAGAAGGGAAGGTCGAGCTTTTCGACAAAGGCGAGGCCGGCTTCGCGGCGCGCGGCTGCAGCGGCGGCATCCTGTGTGCCCTGCAACCAAGGACGGTCAAACGTGCCCGCACCAAACACATCACTGCCAGGCCAGCAGAAGGTGTGCCAGAAGCACACCGCCATGCGCAGGTGGTCTTCCATGCGCTTGCCCATGACGACGCGGTCCTTGTCATAGACGCGGTAGGCAAGGTCGCGTTCGCTCTTGGGATCGAAACGGATCGTGTCAAAATTGGCAAAGTAATCGGCGGACATGTCAGTTCTCCGAGAGCGTATCTACGGCCGCATAGGCGCGGCGGAAATTGGCAAGTTTGGGGACGAGCCTGTCGCGCAAATCAGGATCAGGCTCGATAATTTCGCGCTCCGGCGGCTTGGTGCAGACCTCTCCTATGCTGGCGCCGCTGCCAATCTGCGCCAACCGTGCGGCCCCCAGCGCCGGGCCGACTTCGCCGCCATCGACATAGGCCAGCCGCACATCCATCGCCGCGGCCAGGATAGTCCCCCAGAAGTGCGATCGCGATCCGCCACCGATGACGGAAAGCAGCTCGACATGAGTCCCCGCCTCGCGCAGGGCGGCAATCCCGTCGGCATGGGCGAAGGCTACGCCTTCGAGTACGCTCACGGCCAGCCGTCCCCGGTCTGTGTCCGCTCCTGCGCCGAGGAATCCGGCGCGGATATGCGGGTTGTTGTGCGGTGTGCGCTCGCCGCTGAGGTAAGGCAGGAACAGCTCGTCTCCCGCAGCCGCACCCGTCGCTTCGGCCATGGCGAAGAAATCGGCTGGTCCGTCTATCCCGAGCGCGCTGCATGCCCAATCGACACAGCTTGCGGCAGACAGGTGCACGCTCATCTGGTGCCACTTGTCCGGCAGGCAGTGGCAAAAGGCATGCACCGCGCGAGCGGGGTTGGGGCGGAATGCATCATTGGCGACGAAGATTACGCCTGACGTACCCAGCGAGAGGAAGGCGTCGCCATCCGCCACCACGCCGACGCCTACCGCACCTGCCGCATTGTCACCCGCGCCGGCCACCACGGGCACCTGATCCATGCCCCATGCAGCTGCGACGTCCGGCAAGAGCCTTCCGGTTAACTCCGGCCCTTCGCACAGGCGTGGCATGTTTTGGCGCGAAAGGCCGGTTGCTTCCAGCAGCGCATCCGACCAGTCGCGCTTGGCCACATCGAGCCACAAAGTGCCTGCGGCATCGGACATGTCGGAGGCTTTCTCTCCCGTCATCAGCAGGCGGAGATAATCCTTGGGCAGGAGAACGGTGGCGACTTTTCCGAACAGCTCCGGCTCATGCTTGCGCAGCCAGGCGAGCTTGGGCGCGGTAAAGCCGGGCATGGCAATATTGCCGGCGATCTCCCGAAGCCGCGGTTCGCTCGCTTCCAGCTCTGCGCATTCTGCATGGCTTCGGCCATCGTTCCAAAGGATTGCCGGGCGCAACACACGATCATCCGCGCCTAAAACGGTGGCGCCATGCATCTGTCCGGCAAGGCCGATGGCGCGTACCTTGCGGCGCAGCCCTGCATCCAGAGCGGCGACAGCATCATCGGTTGCTTGCCACCAGTCCGCAGGGTCCTGTTCCGACCACAATGGTGCAGGGTGAGAAACCGGCAGACCCGCATTGGCCTGTGAAACGAGCGTGCCTGCCTCATCAAGGATAACCGCCTTTACGCCCGACGTGCCAAGATCGATCCCGAGATACATGCAGCTTCAACCAGCCTCCCTGTCTCTAGGCCGCTCTTGCATGGCGGGCTGCGTCCGCGAAGGAGGCGGCAATCGCATCGCGCAACGGCTTCGCGCGGTATTCCGAGGAGTAGGGCGTACCGCGCACCTCCTCCCCATCATCGCGGCGGGAAGGGCCGAAATTCTGCAGCCAGTTGAAGCGGTCGACCATGCCCCATGCGAGGTTATCGGTCAGCTCGTCATATTCGAGCATGAGGTCGAAATAGCGGCGCGCGAAATCGGCTACCGCAGCATCGCGTGGGGAAATGTCTGTAGGCAGAGCCTTGTCCTTCACGTCGAACTCGGTGATCAGCAGCTTGTAGCCCATGCCGGTGACTTCATCGAGGAAGCGGCGCCATTCGCGTTCGGCAACTGGACCAAGGCCTGTCTCCGGGTCGATCGAGAACATCTCGATATGGGATTGGATGCCCAGCGCGTCGCATGGCACGCCGCGATTGCGCATGCCTTCGAGCAGGCGCAGCACATCGGCGCAATGGTCACGATGCGCGGGCTCCCAACTCATGTAGTCGTTATAGACCAGCTCGGCCTCGGGCAGCTGCTCCCGCGTCGTGTGGAAGGCGAGGTCGATCGCCGCTTCGGGACTGCCGAGCGCACGGTTGAGGCTGGTCTCCATGATGCCATGCGTGTCGTGATCGATGGCCTCGTTGACCACGTCATAGGAGGTAATCTGCCCGCGATAGCGATCGGTCACCGTGCGGATATGCTCGGTCAGGATACGCTCTGCCTCGCGGACCGGATTGGCGCCGTAATCGTAAGTGTTCAGCCATTGCGGGAACCATTGCGGGCGGTGCCATAGCAGCGTGTGGCCGCGCAGCGCCTTGCCATTGGCCATGGCCCAGCGCGCTATCCCATCCATGCGGCTGAAATCGTACTCGTCCGGGCCGGGACGGATGGATTGCCACTTCATCGCGTTCTCGGCCACGACCATCGAACATTCCGCATTGATGATCGCGGTATAGTCCGGATTGCCGATTGAAGCGCCTTGCGGCCCAGTAAACCAGGAGATGGCGCTGCCGAAGCGGCGGCCCGAGAGGCGCGCGAGATCATCGAGGCTGGCAGTCGCGGGATCGCTGACACTTGCCACACTGCCGGGTGTGCAGCCGAGCAAGGGTAGGGCGGCCATCCCGCCTAGCGCGCCACCAAGGGCCGCGCGCCGGGTCATTGGCAGGGATGCGCCAATACTCATGCGATCTCGATTTCGGTGCTGGCGAGGACTGCGCTGCTACCGCCAGCCGAGAGCGTGACCGGGCCCGGCTCGTTCACTTCCTCCATATCGCGGTTCCAGAAGGCGAGCTGTTCGGGCGTGATCGTAAAACGGAGCACGCGGTTTTCGCCCGGCTCGAGCGTGACGCGCTGGAAGCCTTTCAATTCGAGGATCGGTCGCGTGACCGAGACTTCGCGCCGCGCGATATAGAGCTGCACAACTTCGTCGCCCGCGCGCTCGCCCACATTGCCCACTTCGACTTCAATCTCCACCGGCTCATCGGATGCGAATGTGGTCTTCGCCACGACTGGGGCAGAGATAGCAAACTCCGTGTAGGAGAGGCCGTGTCCGAAAGGGAAAAGCGGGGCTGCATCGTCGAACAGATATCCGCGCCGCGAGGTCGGCTTGCGATTGTAGAAGAGCGGGATCTGCCCTTCATTGCGTACTACGCTGACTGGCAGCTTGGCGCCCGGATTGAGCTCGCCCAGCAGTGCCTCGGCCATGGCCACGCCGCCCTCCTGCCCCGGATACCAGCATTCGAGCAATGCGTCGGCCTTGTCGACGACATTGGGCCAGCTGGGTGGTCGGCCATTAATCGCACACACGATCAGCGGCTTTCCGAGCGCGGCCAGCGTATCGACCAGCTCATTCTGCTCGCCGACAATGTCGATATTGGTGCGATCGCCCAGATGGGTGCGGGCAAAGCCCTCGCGGCTGGTCTGCTCGGTATCGCCTATGGCGAGGACGATCGTGTCGGCCCCGCGTGCCACTTCCACCGCTTCTACGATCAGGCGCAAATTCTCGTCCCGATCGGCCAGTTCGACTGCGCTTTGCGAGCGGTCCTCACTCGTTGTGATGAATACGCCCTGCGCGGTGACGAAGTCGGCATCCGGCGCAACCTGCCACAGCCCCTCGATCAGGCTGATCGTCTGCTTGGGAACAGAGGAATAGCCGCCCAGACGCCCGATTGCGTGGTTCGGCCCGATCACAGCAACACGTCCCATGGTGGACTGGTCCAGCGGAAGCGTGCCGTTGGTGTTGGTCAGCAGGCACATGCTTTTGCGCGCGGCTTCCAGAGCGAGTGCGCGTGCCTCCTCATTGCCGGTGATCGCCCGTGCCTTTTCCCAGTCTCCGTATGGATTTTCGAACAGACCAGCGCGGAACTTGAAGGTCAGCATCCTGGCACATGCGATATCCACCAATGCCAGAGGGATCCGCCCGGACTCCACCGCCTCGGTCAGGGCGGCGAAGGCCGTACCTTCGGGCAATTCGCTATCGACCCCGGCAAGCAGAGCCTGATGCGCCGCGTCTTCCATGCTTTCTGCGACGCCGTGCAGAGTGAAAAGCTCGTGCACCGCGTTGTAATCGCTGCCGATAAAGCCGTCGAAGCCCCATTCGCCGCGAAGGACATCCCCAAGCAGCCAAGTGTTTGCATGGCTGGGTATGCCGTCGATCTCGTTATAGCTCGGCATGACATTGCCGACGCTCGTATTCTCCACAATCCTGCGAAAGGGCGGGAAGAAATTCTCGCGCAACTCGCGTTCGGAAATTTGCGCCGGGCTGATATTGTTGCCCGCCTCTGGCTGGCCGTGCCCGGTCATGTGCTTGAGTGTGGCAAAGACCTTGTCGTCCGCCAGTTTTTCGAACTTGCCCGGTCCCTGCAGGCCCTCCACCGCGGCAAGGCCCATCTCGCCGCAAAGATAGGGATCTTCGCCCCATGTCTCCTCGATCCGGCCCCAGCGCGGATCGCGCACGATATCGACAACGGGGGAGAGGACCAGTGGCACGCCGCGCGCACGCACTTCGCGTGCGATGACCGATTGCACGCGGTGCATCAGATCGGTGTCGAACGTACCGGCGAGGGCGATGGCCTGCGGAAACATGGTCGCTTCAGTGGCCATGTAGCCGTGAAGCGATTCCTCGTGGACCAGAACGGGAATGCCGAGGCGCGTGTCTTCGAGGGCCCAGCGCTGCAGGGCATTGATGAATTCGACCGTCTGTTGCGGTGTGCGCCAGCGGGCCGCTGTACCGCCCGAAGCGCCGGTTATGCCTGGCACGCCGCGCTTGTCGCTCGGCCGCGTGACATGGCCGATCCCGTCGGGGAAGGCTGCGCTGGCCTTGGCCGGGTTGAAGGCGAGATCATCGATCATGTCGCCCTTGCCCTGCCAGGTGGTGCGGATCTGCTGGACCTTCTCGTCCAGGGTCATGCGCGCCATCAAATCGGCCACCCGCGCGGGAATGGGTGCAGCGGCATTCTTGTAGAGCGGGGCTGAATCTTGCGCGAAGGCGGCGGGGGCCGATGCAATGGCCAGCGCCGAGAGGCTGCCGCCCGCCATCAGCTTCAGCATGCCGCGGCGAGTAGGCGCCTCGCGGATCATTCGACCACTTCCAGAGTGATCTCCTGCAGATCTTCCGAATTGGGACCGACCATGATCGTGAAAGAACCGGGTTCTACCACGCGTTCCATATCGCGGTTCCACAGGGCGAAGGCTTCGGGCCGGATGGCGATATCGACCATTTGGCTTTCACCCGGTTGCAGCGTCACGCGCGCAAAGCCGACCAGTTCCTTGACCGGCCGTGTGACCGAGCTGACCTGGTCGCGCAGATAGACCTGCACCACCTCGTCACCCGCCATGGCGCCCGTATTGGTCAGCGGAACGCGGATCGTCACGCCGTCGCCCGGCGCGATGCTGGCGGAGGACAGACTCGGCGTCCCGAACTCGAAGCTGGTGTAAGACAGGCCATAGCCGAATGGGTAGAGCGGGCTGACATCGGCGAAGAGATAGCCGCGCCGCGCGCTTGGCTTGTAATTGTAGAAGACCGGCAATTGCCCGACTTCGCGCGCCACGGTGACGGGCAGCTTGCCGCCCGGATTGATCCGCCCGAACAGCGCATCGGCGATGGCATGGCCCTGCTGCTCGCCCGCATACCAGGTTTCGAGGATGGCATTGGCGTGCTCGGCAATGGTCGGGTAGGAGGGCGGGCGACCGTTGACGAGCACGGCGACGATCGGCTTGCCAAGCATGCGCAGCGCCTCGAACAGCTCATTCTGCTCGCCGACAAGGTCGAGGTCGGAACGGTCGCCCAGATGGCTTTCCGCCCAGCCTTCGCGGCTGGTCTGCTCGGTATCGCCGATGAAGAGCAGGATCGTGTCGGCATCACGTACCGCTTCGACCGCCTCGGCAATGCGCGCGCGGTTCTCTTCCAGATCACCCAAAGTGACCTCGTCCGCCCACCAATCATCGTTTTCGGTGATTACCACGCCGGGTGCATGGACGATCTCGGCACGGTCGCCGACGAGCTGGAGGATACCATCGAGCGGGGAGACGGTGGCGCGCGGAATACCGTAATAGCCGCCCAGCCTTGCGACATCGGCATTGGGGCCGATTACCGCAATGGTCGGCCTGTCCGCACCATCGAGCGAAAGCGGCAGGGCGCCATCGTTTTTGAGCAGGACGAGCGAGCTTTCCGCCGCGCGGCGGGCGAGGGCAATGCCTTCAGGGCCATTGGAACGCTGGGCTGCGGCCAGATCGCCATAGGGGTTCTCGAACAGGCCGGCATCGAACTTGATGGTCAGGATGCGCGCGACGGCCCGGTCGATATCCGCGATGTCCACGAGGCCCGCCGCGACGGATTCATCGAGAGTGTTGTAGGCAGCGCCCACCGGCAGGTCGATATCGACTCCGGCGGCGAGCGCCATGCGCGCGGCTTCGGGAATATCCTCGGCGATATGGTGGTTCTGCGCCATCTGCTCGATGGCGTAATAGTCGGACACGACGGCCCCGCCGAACTCCCATTCATCGCGCAAGATGTCCTGCAGCAGCCAGTGGCTCGAATGCGAAGGGATACCGTCGATCTCGTTGTAGCTCGCCATCACCGCGCCAATGGCGGTGCGGCGCACCACCTGCTCGAAAGGCGGGAAGAAGTTCTCGCGGAGCGTGCGTTCGGAAATGGAGGCAGGCGCGACATTGGTGCCGCTTTCGGGCTGGCCGTGGCCGGTCATGTGTTTGAGCGTGGCGAAGACCTGACCGTCCGCCAGCCGGTGATCGTGGCCGATGCCTTGCAGCCCCTCGACTGCAGCAACGCCCATTTCACCGACGAGGAAGGGATCCTCCCCGAAGGTCTCCTCGATGCGGCCCCAGCGCGGCTCACGCACGATATCGACCACGGGGGAGAGCACCATGTGCACGCCGCGGGCGCGCACTTCGCTGGCGATATAGTCATTCACCTCACGCACCAGGTCCGGGTCCCAGGTCGAGGCGAGGCCGATCGACATGGGAAAGCTGGTGGCATCGCGCGCTGCGAGGCCGTGCAGCGATTCCTCGTGGAAGATTACCGGAATGCCGAGGCGTGTCTCGTTCACCGCCCAGTCCTGCACTGCGTGGACGTATGCGAGGCTGTCCTCGATGCTGCGCGGCGGATTGAGGCGCGGGCTGGCCGGTCCGGTCAGGTCCGAAGGTCGCGCGATCATGCCGATGCCCCAGGGGTGAACCCCGCTGGCAAGCTCGGGGTTGAATGTATGGTCGGCGTTCTGGATCTCGACCTTGTTGTCCCACAAAGTAGTGATCTGGGCGATCTTCTCGGCCAGCGACATGCGCGCGAGCAGGTCCGACACGCGGGTTTCGGTCGGCAGGCTGGCATCGCGATAGGGCGCATTGGCGGGCGGCATCACCGGCGTTTCGAGGATCCTGATCTCCTGCGAGGTGGATTGCCCCGCAACCGGACCTGAAAGCGCCAGGATTCCTGCCATTGCGGCAAGGCTGGCGCGCATCATCATGCGCATCGAAATTCCCCTCTCCCCAATCCCGCAAGCTTGATTGCGCAAGACCTTGTGGTAGCTCAGGGATGATGAGGGGGAGAGGGCTTGTCAACCGGCTGGCAACGGCATTTCTCGGCGCTTTTGCGCTGCTGCTGTCTGCACCCGCCGCGCAGGCCGAGGACGGCTACGATCTGTGGCTGCGCTATGCTCCGCTCGAAGGCGAGGCGCTAGAGCGGCTGGAGGCTATCCAACCCTTCATAACGATTACGACTGACAATCCGACCGTCAGGCTAGCTGCAGATGAGTTGCTCGACGGGATGACCGGCCTGCGCGGCTATCCCCATCACGTCGCCCTGGTGATTCTGCAGAGCGATGTTGATGCGACCGGGAAGGCATCCCCGTTCCGTTTTGCCTGCGACATGCCCGATGGAGGACAAGGCGGAGCCTACACAGTCCAATCGGATGATGCGGGCATAGCCATTACCTCAGGCGAACCGATCGGCTGCCTCTATGGGGTCTACGCCCTGTTGCGCGAGCTGTCGCTGGGTGCCGATCCCTATGCGCTCAACATGTCCTCCAGCCCCGCCATGCCGCTCCGCATGCTCAACCACTGGGACAATCCCGATGGCAGCGTCGAGCGCGGCTATGCCGGGCGTTCGATCTTCGATTGGTGGCATCTGCCGGAGCGGCTTGACCAGCGCATGGTGGATTATGCCCGCGCCAATGCCTCTATCGGCATCAATGCGGTCGCGGTGAACAACGTCAATGCGCGCGCCGAGATGCTGGAGCAGCGCTACATCGCCAAGCTCGCGCGATTGGCGGACGCTTGGCGGCCCTATGGTATCCGTGTCTTCCTTTCAGCGCGTTTCAGTGCCCCGCGAGATATTGGCGGGCTGGACACCGCAGACCCGCTCGATCCGGCGGTTCGCGCATGGTGGCAGGCCAAGGCGGATGAGATCTATGCCGCGATCCCCGATTTCGGCGGCTTCCTCGTCAAGGCCAACTCCGAAGGCCAGCCGGGGCCGCAGGACTATGGCCGCACCCATGCCGACGGGGCGAACATGCTGGCCGAGGCGCTGGGAACGCGCGGCACGGTAATCTGGCGCGCCTTCGTCTATTCGGCGGAGGACGATACCGACCGGGCGATGCAGGCCTATAACGAATTCGTGCCGCTCGACGGGCAATTCGCCGACAATGTGATCGTGCAGGTGAAGAACGGCCCGGTCGACTTCCAGCCGCGCGAGCCATTCCACCCGATGTTTGGCGCCATGCCCAATACCAACCTCATGCTCGAAGCGCAGGTGACCAAGGAATATCTCGGCTTTGCTAGCCATCTCGCCTTCCTCGCGCCCATGTGGGAGGAGGTGCTGGATGCCCAAACTGGGCGCGGCGGCAGTGTGGCGGATGTGATTGCGCCGGTCGGCATGGCGGGCGTTGCCAATACAGGCTCTGACCGCAATTGGTCGGGTTCGGATTTCGACCAGGCGAACTGGTATGCTTTCGGGCGGCTGGCATGGGACCCGTCGCTTTCCAGCGAACAGATTGCCCGCGAATGGGCCGCGCAGACGTTCAGCCGGGAGGAAGAGTTCCTCGATACCGTCGTGCCGATCATGCTGCGAAGCCGCGAGGCGGTGGTCGACTACATGACGCCATTGGGCCTCGCGCACCAGATGGCGACCGGCCACCATTACGGCCCCGGCCCCTGGGTCTGTGACCTTGGCCGACCTGAATGGAACCCGTGCTATTACCACCGCGCCGATGCCGAGGGGATCGGCTTCGACCGTACGGAAACGGGCTCGAACGCGCTGGCGCAATACGGCCCTTCCGTCGCCGCACTATGGGGGGATGCCGACGCGATCGACCCGAAGTGGTTGCTCTGGTTCCACCATGTCGGCTGGGACCATGAAATGCCTTCGGGCCGGACTTTGTGGGCGGAACTGGTCCACCGCTATGATCGCGGCGTCGCCAGGGTCGATCAGATGGCAGAGACATGGAGCACACTCTCGCAATATGTCGATGCGGAGCGCTTCCGTGCAGTCTCGGAAAATCTCAGCATCCAGCAGCGCGAGGCGCGCTGGTGGCGCGATGCCTCGATAGCCTATTGGCAGTCGGTCAACGGGCTCGAGCTGCCCGAAGGGACACGCGCTCCAGAACACGATCTCGAATACTACCAGTCGCTCTCCTTCCCCGAGGCTCCGGGGAATTGAGGGTGCAAATGGCTATTCGATAGGCAATTCGAAGCCCGGAACCGCAATGCCGCGCCCGTCGAACAAATTTACCACTGGTGCATCGACCCAGGCGTAGCGAACACGCGTTGCAGGCTGGCCGTCGGACCAGATACGCAGCGTGTTGCCATTGGCTTGTGCCAGCACAAAGCGGCAGCTCTCCTGTCTCTCCCCGCATAGCTCGACGCCAAGAGGATAGGCGCCGCTGAGCGCTCGCAGCCCGCCTTCGACTCCACTGAACGTGACAGTAATTATGTCCGCCTGCAGGCTGGCACGCTGCGGCATGGGCAGGGCGATGCCCTGCGCGGCAAGCGCCAGCCTCTGGCCGATCGCAGTCTTGTCGGGCGGGTGGAGATCGGCCGCTTCACCGACATCGAGCGTGGGAATCAGCGCCGCATTGGCATCTGCCGCCACCGCAGCCAGTTCATCCGCGCGGATCTGCGCCCAGCCGCTTTCCACTGGTTCGCTCGCCGTATCGCCGTAATTTGGCAGCTGGATCACCAGCATCTGCATGTCCGCGCCCATCTGCCTGCGCCAGCCAGCGAAGAGCTCACGCAAGCGGTCCGCATAGCCGGGAATGCCGACATCGCTTTCGCCCTGGTACCAGGCGGCGCCTTTCATGGCGAAATTGCCGATCGGGGCGATCATGCGATTGTGCATCACGCCAATCCCGGCATTGGCATCCCACGGTGCACGCGGCGGCATCTCGGAAACGCCACCATCGGCATAGAGCCAGCCCTCGGCCAGCGAAATGGCAGGCCCGCCTTCGGGCGTGAAGGAGAGGCGTTCCGCCTCGCTCTGCATCCCGCCACCGGCATAGGAATTGCTCGCGGCAAAGACGATCTCGTTGGTGCCTTCCTGCAGGAACTCGCGCGGTACGGTATATTGGCGCTCATTCGACCAGCCATGGGTGAAGCCGACCGCATGGCCATTGACCCATGTGGCGTCGAGATCGTCGATCACGCCGATATTGAGCACGCCGCCACCGGCGATCTGTTCGGAGGTCAGGTCCAGCCTGCGGCGGAACCAGACATTGCCGATTTCTACGGGGCCTTCTTCCCAGCTTGTCCAGGGAGCGATTTCGGGGACCGGCTGCCAGTCCATCGCGGACATGTCGCTCCACGGCTCTCTGCCGGTCGCCTCGCGCCACCAGTCCTCCCAGACAGGCGCGAACTCGGTCACGGCAGCCAGCGGATCGCTGGCAAAGCCATCGAGCAGCGCCATCTGCTCTGCGCCATAGAGTGCGGTTCCGCCTTCGGGTGTCAGCCAGGCGCGGATCTGCGAGCCGCCCCAGCTCGAATGCACCGCGCCTTGCGGCACTTCCGTCGCCGCGCGCAGATCGCGCAGCATGAAATAGCAGGCTGCGGAGAAACTGCCGGTAGTCTCGGGAGAGGCCGATTGCCAGCTCACCTCGCCGGCAAAATCGCGCATGGGTGCGGCAGCGGTCTCGAGCGGGACGAAAAGCATGCGCAGAAGCGGGTCCTCGCTGCCCTGGGCGATGAGATTGCCGCGCAGGCTGGCCCCGATGCTCCAGGCCATGTTCGACTGGCCCGAACAGAGCCAGACATCGCCGACCACGATATCGGTCACCTGCGTGCTGCCGCTGGCATCGGCAACGGCCAGGACGATGGGATCGGCAGAAGCGGTGCGCGGGCGGAAGGTCAGGCTGAAGCTGCCATCCGCATCGGCAGTGGCTCGAGCGTTGTCGCCGCCAAGCGTGCCGTTCACGGCCGCGCCGGACTCGGTCCAGCCTTCCACCACCACCGGTTTGTCCTGCTGGATGACGACATGGTTCTGCCATACGGGAGAGAGGACCGGTTGGGCATTGGCAGCAACGGGAACTGCCAGGCTGGCGAACAGCGGGACAATACGTTTCACTGCAGAATGGTCCCCTCCATGTGGAGCCGTAAATGGCGTGATCTTGTCGATCGGCTATCGCACAGGACGCTGGCAGAGCAAATGCTGCTCACTCGCGGTAACCTGTGAGCCTGGTAGCAACGCCTCGCGGTTTGATGCCCCTGACGTCAGATGCCTTTGGGATGAGTGCTGAAGAATGGAGACGAGTTGCCGTTAGACTCACGGCTCCTCCACTCATCTCAATTATCCGCCTGCGGGTCTTACCTTTGGCCCAGCAGTTCAGCTGGATCCAGTTCCAGCCGCTGGATGCGCTCCAGGATCTGAGGCCACTCATGCTTGAGGAATTCCTCCTGCTGGATCTTCAGCAGGGCTGAGCGTGCGCCCGCCTTGATGATGGTCCCGATGCCGCGTCGCTTCTCGGTCAATCCGTATTGGGATAGCTCATTATAGGCCTTCGTCACTGTGATGGGGTTGACGCTGTAATCCTCGGCAACCTGCCGGACGGATGGCAGGAGTTCACCTTCCGAATAGGTCCCGGAGAGGATCCTGGCGATGATCTGGTCCACGAGTTGGCGATAGATCGGCAGGCCCTCGCTCCAGGTGTGGCTGTTCGATGTCATGGCGCTCCAACACTCAAAATCGAATTCTGTTTGACAGATGCTGATCGGTTTTATACATATATAGTGTACTAGGTAAGTAGAACACTATATATGTATTCAAATCAGACTTACGCGAAAGTGGGCGTCGATGCAAAATGAGATGAATTCAGAGCAGGAACAGGAAGAAGACGGTCCTCTTTCGCCGATGGATCGCCGAGTCGATCGCTCGCGCTTCTCGAAGCGACAGATTGCTGTGGCCGTCGCGGCATTGGTCGTCCTGGTATTTGGTGCGCTCTCCATTTGGGGAGCAGGTCTTTCGAACTCGCTCAATGTCGATGCGAGCCGGATCACTACCTCCCAGGCACAGGTCGACGATTTCCGCGAATATGTCCTGCTCACGGGCAACGTCGCTCCCGGTGAAACCGTCTACCTCGATGCGGTCGATGGCGGGCAGGTCGTGGAAGTCCTCGCGGAGGAGGGCGCCACGGTAGAGCCCGGAGAACCCCTGCTGGTTCTCAAGAACACCAATCTGCAGCTCCAGGTGGTCGAGGCTGAAGCACAGCTCACCGAGCAGATCATGAATCTCAATACTTCGCGCCTCGATGCCGAGCAGTCGCGATTGAGCTATGAGCGCGACCTGCTTGAGGCGGACAAGCAGATTGCGTCGCTGGAGGCCGATCTATCGCGCGGAGAACGTCTGCTGGCAGTCGATGCGATCGCGGCCAGCGATGTCGAGGACCTGCGCATCGACCTCGATTACCAGCGGGATTTGCGATCCACCCTCGTTGCGGCGAGCGAGATCGACGAGGCATTGCAGACTACGCAGACCGAGCAGTTGGAAAGCGCGGTCAACCGTATCTCCGAGAGCCTGGGCATTGCGCGCGATAATCTCGACAATCTGGTCATGCGGGCGCCGATCGGTGGGCAATTGAGCGTCTTCGAAGCCAATGTCGGTGAGTCCAAGGCCCCCGGCCAGCGTATCGGGCAGGTAGACGACAATGCCAGCGTTAAGGTCCTTGCCTCCGTCAATGAATTCTATCTGGGGCGGATCGCCGTTGGTCAGGAAGCGATGGCGAGGATCGGTTCGCGGCAGCATGTCCTGCGCGTGTCCAAGATCCTGCCCAATGTCGTCGAACACGAGTTCCAGATAGAGCTCCTCTTTGCCGACGGCGATCCCGAGCAAATCCAGATGGGCCAGTCGCTCACCATGGAACTGGACATTGGCGAAGGCACGGAAAGCCTCACCGTCGCCAATGGACCATGGGTCGAAGATACGGGCGGGACATGGGCATTCATATTGAGTGCTGACGGCTCGTCCGCGGCCAGGCGAGATATTTCGATCGGGCGCCGCAATCCGGGGCAGGTGGAGGTTACCTCCGGCCTGACCGAAGGCGAGCGTATCATTACTTCCAGCTACAGCCTCCTGCAGGGCTTCGAGAGGATCGACCTGAGCGGTGGCACACCAATCGAGGAGGGTCGGTAGATGATCAAACTGAGCAATATTTCGAAGTCCTATCAGGCCGGCGACATCGAGACGCTCGCCCTGAACAATATCGATCTGGAGATCGGGAAGGGCGAATTCGTTGCCGTGATGGGACCGTCGGGCTGCGGCAAGTCGACCTTGCTCAACGTAGTCGGGATGATCGATTCCCCTGACAGCGGGTCCTATCTCTTCGCCGGAGAGGAAGTCGCCAGCAAATCCGAGTCCGCGCTGGTCGACTTCCGCAAGGAGAATGTCGGTTTCATTTTCCAGAGCTTCAACCTGATCGAAGATCTCACCGTCTTCGAGAATGTCGAACTGCCGCTGCTCTATCGCGGAATGGACAAGAGCCAGCGGCGCACCCGCGTACGCGAGGTTCTCGAACTGGTCGGCCTGCTGCAACGGGCACAGCACAGGCCCGGCCAGCTTTCGGGCGGGCAGCAGCAGCGTGTCGCGGTTGCGCGTGCCGTCGTCTGCGACCCTGCCCTGATCCTTGCCGATGAGCCGACCGGAAATCTCGATACCAGGAATGGCGAAGAGGTCATGGAGATGCTCGAAGTCCTGCACCAGGAAGGCGCGACCATCCTGATGGTGACTCACTCACCCAGTCACGGTGAATACGCCGAACGGATCATCCACATGCTCGACGGACAAGTCGTCTCTCACGAGGCCCTGGCCGACGCAATCTGAATGACCATGGAAGTTCCAAAAGGGTCGATGTCATGATCAAGCACTATCTACTCGTCGCGCTGGCAAGGTTCCGCAATGCGCCAATCGTTGCAGCAGTCAATGTTCTTGCTTTGGCGCTGGGGCTGGCCTGCTTCATCATGTCATGGGGCGCAGTGAGCTATTGGCTTTCCAGTGACCAGCAACACGATGGGGCCGACCGCATCTACACGATCATCCAGGAAACCGATGATCCCAACGGCCCGCAATTGACAGAGGGAAGGCAGCTTTCAGCCAGCGCCGCGAGGCTGGCGACCGACCTTTCCAACGAATTCCCGGATCTTGAGGCCGTCGCGCGGATCATGATCTCGGGAGAGGTTGGCGTATCGACCGGTGAAACGAAGCTTTATCTCCCCTACGCTTCTGCCGATCCGTCGATCGTCGACCTCCTTGATTTCGAATTCGTCGAAGGGCAGCGGGCTACTGCCTTGGCGCGACCCGAAGGGCTGATCCTGACGACGGATGCAGCGCGCCGGATCTTCGGAGATCGGCCGGCGCTGGGCCAAACCTTGCTTGTCGACAATGACTGGGAAGGGATCGTGACCGGGGTCATTGCCCCTTTGGTACAGCCATCGGTCTTCGGGCACGATCAGCGGGCCCAGATGCGCTTCGAGATGGTCGGCAACCTGCCGCGTGCACTGGATGCTTTGCCGCCCTTCCTGACAGAGAGCTATGGCAGCAAGTCGGTGACCACGCTGGTCCGGATCCCGGAATCCATGTCGCGCGAGGACTTCACCCGCCGTCTTGCAGAGTTTGCGGCACGGGTGATCCCGCCGCCGCCCGTGGAAGGCATCAACTGGCAGGCATATCCGCGATCGCTGAAAGAACTCATGATCGAGATTCTCGATGCACAGATCCTGCCCAACGGGATGCTGGGCCTGTCCATCGTCGTCGTCTTGCCTGGTCTTGGCCTGCTGATCCTCGTGATCGCTGCCATCAATTATGCCGGATTGGCGACCACGCAGGCCCTGGCTCGGTACAAGGAAGCGGGCATGCGTGCCGTGCTTGGCGCGAGCAGGAGCGATCTCTTCCTGCAGCTCTGGGTCGAGACGCTTCTGCTGACCTTCGGTGCGCTTGTCCTGGCCCTGGCGATCATTGGCGCTGCCTTGCCGGTGATCGAGGCAAACTCCGGCATCAATGTGTTGTCGTTCCTGACAAACGACCCTTTCGGTATCGCGACCGTTCTAGGCGTAACTCTCTTGGTCAGCCTACTCGCCGCCATCTATCCGGCGCAGCGAGTGATGCGCATCCGGCCGATCGAGGCGATAGCCTCAAAGCCTAATATGGGTTCGACCGCAAGGGCGGCGCGGGTGTTTGTGTCACTCCAGTTCTTTAGTGCCAGCCTGCTCCTGATCGTTGTGTCGATCATGCAAATGCAGCAGGTCAGGCTGCGCGAAAACGCTTTGGCAACTGCCGATGCCCCTGTTGCCATCCTGAGCACCTTCGCACGCGCCGGTATCGACTATGAGGCCTTCGAACAGAGGCTCGCTTCGGCCCCGGGGATCGAGGGTACAACGCAATTCTCGCGAATGCCCTGGACCGGTTCGGGATTGCAGGCGGACTTCACTCTGTCCCCCGATCCGAGCGCCGCGACGCGCGCGGCCATGGTCAAACCGGTGGGTTACAACTTCTTCGCGACCTTCAGCCAGGATGTCCTCGGCGGACGGGTGTTCGATACACGGCGAAATCCCGCGCCTGACTCGATCTTCGATTCCGACAATCCGCAGCCCGCGGAGATCGTGATCGACCGTATCATGATGCAGTCACTCGGCTTCGCTAGCCCGCAGGAAGCTGTCGGGCAGATGCTCTACCGGCAGGAAGTCGCGCAACAGGGCGCGCCACCCACATTGGGTCGCCCCATGCGCATCGTTGGCGTAGTCAGCGACGATAATTGGGAGATGGGCATCGTCCCGGAAGGAACGGTGTATTATCTGTCCCCCGGACAAGGCCAGGTGGCTGCCGGCTTGTTTGCCGTGCGTCTCGATCCCCGGAATGTGGCCGCAGGTCTCGATCGCATTGCTCGTGTCTGGGACGAGATGGCACCCAACTCGCCCCTGCGCGCCGAGTTCTTCGACGAGCTCTTCGAAGCCAGTATGGAACCGATAGATCGTGTCCAGAACACGGTGGCGGCGCTGACTTATAGCGCTTTCGCCATCTCCATTTTCGGCCTCTTCGGCATTGCCAGCTATACGACACGCAGACGTGAAAAGGAGATCGGCATTCGCAAGGTTCTGGGCGCCAGGAAGGCGCAGATCGTTCGCATGCTGCTCGCGGATTTTGCAAAGCCCGTGATAATCGGGAACTTGCTGGCCTGGCCCTTGGGATATGTGCTTGCCAATGCCTATCTCGCGCAGTTCTCCGACCGTATCGCGCTTACTCCGCTTCCTTTCGCCCTGGCCTTTTCTATCACCCTCCTCGTGGCATTGGCGACGGTTGGCAGCAGGGCGTTGAAGGCTGCCAGCATCAACCCGGCCGCCATTCTCAAGTCGGAGTGAGGGCAAGATGACCATTTCGCCGAAAAGACTGCCCTGCTTGCTTTGCATGGTCTTGCTCGCGTCCTGTGCCGGCCTGAGATCACCCGATGTGGACATTGCATCGCCAGAACTCCCGATCGGCTTCGCCTATCTGCAGGCGGAGGGAGGAGAGGCGCCCAGTCCGCAATGGTGGGACAACTTCAATTCGGAGCAACTCTCGCTGTTGGTGCAAGAGGCATTGGAGAACAATCTGGAGCTGAAATCCGGCGTCGAACGTATCCTGCAGGCGCGCGCGAGTGTCCGATCGTCATCAGCGCCTCTCCTGCCCAAGGTGACTGCAAGGCAATCGACAGTATTGCGCGAAGCCCAGGGCGGCGGATCTTTTGTCGATGACAGCGGCCAGGTCGTGGAAAGCGGCGGTGGCGGCTTTCGGGAATCCAGTACCGCCTTTGTCGGAGCGTCCTACCAGCTGGACCTGTTTGGCGAATCCCGCGCTGCCTCAAAGGGCGCGCGGTCCCGTCTCGAAGAGCAGTTCTTCAATCAGCGTGCGCTGGAACTTTCCATCCAGAGCGATGTCGCCTCCTACTACTTTCGTGACCTGGCGCTGCAGGAACGACTGGCAGCCGCTCGAGAGCAGGTCGAGGCGGCCGAACGCCTGATGCAGATCGTCCAGCACAAGTTCGATGCAGGTGCGATATCCGGCCTGGAGCTGTCGCAGGAGCGAAGTGCCTTGGCGCAGGCCCGAATTGGGGTGGTCTCCCTGGCCGACGAGCTGGATCGCAACCGGAATGCCCTTGCGATTCTGCTCGGGCGCTTTCCGGAGGAACTTACGCGGGTCGAGGGAGATTTTGGCTCCATCGAAGTGCCGGAGATTGCGGTGGGCATTCCTGCGGACCTTCTATTGCGCCGACCGGATCTGCTTGCCGCAGAAGCATCGCTATTCGCGGCCGACGCCGATATCGACAAGGCGAGGGCTCAGTTCTTTCCCTCGATTGGTATCAATCTCGGAATCGATTTCACCAATGTCCTTTCCGAATTGCTCGGAAACATGACGCGCTCGATCTCCTCTACCGTGAGCCAGACGATCTTTTCGGGGGGTGAGCTCGAAGGGGATTACGACCAGGCGCAGGCACGCTATCGCGAACTGGTTTATGATTACCAGCAGGCGATCTATGTTGCCGTTGGCGAGGTCGATGATGCGCTGGTCTCGCTGCGTGCGGCCAATGACGAGGTCGTCCAGCAGGAACTCATCGAGAGTGAGGCCGACTATACCCTGCGTTTGTCGGAGGTGCGCTATGAAGCCGGCGACGCGGAGTTGAGCACGCTGATCGAGGCGCAGAACTCTCGCCTCGACGCCAGTGATTCCCTTGTCAGGGCGCGTCTGGCACAACTTGATGCAGCGATTTCCCTGTTCGTCGCCATCGGTGGAGGCTGGTCGGAGAACGCCAGCACCTGATGGAGATCGATCAAAATGGGAAATCTGAGGATCGCGTTGGTCTACCGGAGTGTCCCCATGATCGGCACCAACACCAAATCGTTCTAGGCCTGAGAGGGGGCGATGCGCCATGGCACACTTGCCGACTGGCACGGGGTTACGGCATAGCATCCTGCAAATGGCACCTGCTTTCGCCACGCGGGCCGCCACCCTGAAACGACATTTGTACTGGAGTAATCCGATTTCCGCTCCCGAAACGCTGCAATGCGAAATGAATGCAGTCGAGGGTGCAGTGCCCGACCGTCTGCAAGACGCACTCTATGATTCCGGCACCTATGCAATCTCGCGAGACGAATTCCTCCTGCGAGTGCCAAACGGTCTGGCCTATCATTACAGTCGTGATCGCGGCGTCACTTATACGCGACCCGAAACTGTTACTGATGCGGAAGTGCAGCTATTCCTCAATGGTTCGGTCTATGGGGCGGTGGCCTGGCTGAATGGCTTCGTTCCCCTGCATGCATCTGCGATCGTCCATGACGGGCGTGCCTATGCCTTCACCGGCCATTCGGGTGCCGGTAAATCTACGCTTGCCGCGGCGCTGTGCCGCCGCGGATTTCGCCTTCTGACCGATGATGTCATGGTCCTCGCCACGGATGGCGATGGCAAGTTTATTGCTTTGCCCGGGCATGGCCGGTTCAAGCTCTGGAAAGACGCGCTACCCCTTACCGATGCGGAAATGGGCCAGCGCGTTCGACCGGAGATGGAGAAGTTCTTCGCGCATCCGCGCACGGGCAGCCACCCTTCGCCCATACCGGTGGCCTGCCTTTATTTCCTCGATGCGACCTCGCTGGAAAAGGCTAGGACGGAGGAGGTCAAGGGAAGCCAGGCCTTCGACCGGATTGCCACTGCATTGTACCGGCGCGGCTATCACAGCCGGGTTTACGACAAGGTACAGAACTTCGCGATGCTCAAGAAGCTTCTCGACCAAGTGCCACTCCGCGTGTTTGACCGACCATTTGCCAAGGACAAATTCGAGCAATCGCTGGATCTGATCGAGGCTGAAATCCTTGGAAAGAGCTGAGCAAGCCGCGGGCCGGATCGATTACCTCGTTTCCTATCCGAAGTCCGGCAACACTTGGATGCGGATCTTGCTCGCCAATTACTTTAGCGAGAAGGATCGGCCACACGACATCAACGACCCCGGCGTTGTAAATCGCATTATCTCCTCGCGTGCGCTGTTTGATGATCTTGCCGGGATTCCCAGTACGGACCTGACGCAGGCGGAGATCGATGCGCTCATGCCGTCGGTGCTTGCCACTCTTGCCAGCAACGGCACAGAGCGGGTCTGGTTGAAGGTGCATGATGCGCAGTTCCGGCTTCCGAACGGAAGCTTCCGACTGCCTCCGGAAGTCTCCGGCGCTGCTGTCTATATTGTCCGCAATCCGCTCGATGTCGCAGTTTCGCTGGCATTCCATTCGGGAAGCAGCATCGAATATGCGGTTCAGCGATTATGCGATGCCGAGCATTCGATGGGCGGAGCAGGAGCAGTCCACTTGCGCCAATGGCTTGGCAGCTGGAGCCAGCATGTCGAAAGCTGGATCGGCCAGCAGGAGATACCTACCCTTGTTGTCCGCTACGAGGACATGCTGCAGGACGCCGCGCAGGAACTGGAACGCGTCATAACCTTTGCCCGGCCGGAAGTCGCAATCGACCATGCAAAGGCGAAGCGGGCCGTGCAGGCGGCACATTTCGACAAGCTGCGTGCCATGGAGGATAGAAGTGGTTTTCGAGAACGCGATGCGCGTCAGAAGGCTTTCTTCCGCAGCGGTCGCTCAGGCGACTGGCAGGAATATCTGAGCAGCGAACAGGTCAAGCGGATACAGGACCACCACGGCGCAATCATGCGCAATTTCGGATATCTCTAATAGGGAAGTGTCGCCTTGCCAGCCCCAAACAGGCAAGCGCGGTGGACAGGCTTAGCTTGCAGGCGGCGGCGGAGGAGGAGCCGGTTCCTGAACACGCGTTGCGCCATCAACTACAGTGCCGTGGAAGGTGTATGCGACCTGATCGAGGTCGCAATGAAGGTCGATCAACTCTGGCGCGTTCCATGCCGCAAGTTTGCCGTTTGAATTCTTGCCGCCAGTATCTTTCGCCATGCTATCGATCCTTTCCAAACTTCCGCAATCATGTACGTACCAATACCATAGTAAGCAACTGGTAATAAGCAGCCGGACACACATAGATGAGCTATCGCAAGAGTCCTGACCGTTATCTCGAGACCGAACTTCATGGAGAGGTGGTCATGATGGATGCGGATAAGGGATCCTTCCACGCCATGAAGGATACCGGTTTGGTCATCTGGAACCTGCTGGACGAGGTCGATGACGTTGACTCGCTCGTCGAGGAGCTGACGAGGCGCTATGAAGTCGATGCGGCGCAATGTCGGTCCGAAGTCGCGGCCTTTCTCTCCCGCCTGGTTGCTGCCGGCTTCGTCATAGAGAGCTGAAGCGACGCCGCGTGCTGGCTCTCCATTTCTTCCACGAAGCCGATTCCCCGACCAAGAGTAGCGAAATCGGCGAAAGGCTGACTTCCGCTTTGCGCGATACTGTTGCCGGGGCGCCCCGGCTGCCTGACTTGTCCGGTGCGGTAGCGGTTTCCAGCCCGCCTGTAGGATACCGGGCGCGGCAAGAGGAAAAGGGAGGAACCTCTCCGCCCGAAACCGGCGATGGCGGCCAGCTCCTGTTTCATGGCTTTATCGACAATCGCGAGGAACTGCTTGCATCGCTTGGAGTCCGCGGGGAACCAGCAGGTCAAAGTGATGCGTGGCTATATGCCGCGGCCTACGATGCCTGGGGGGACGCTTGTGACCTGAAGGTCGTCGGGCAATATGCTGCTGTCACTTGGTATCCGAACCGTCGCATCGCGAGGATGGTCCGCTCTCCCTTTCGCGCGCCGCCACTGCATATCTGGAACGACAGAGCGCGCGCGGTTGTTGCGTCGAGCGCGCAATTGGTCTTCGCCTGCGGCGTCGAGCGGCGGTTGGACGAGCAGAAGATCGCTGACTCACTATTCCTCAATTACGGCGATGCGGAGCGGGACTGGTTTGCCGGCCTCAAGCGCTTGCCCACCGGATGTCATGGATGGCTTGCCCGAGATGGCCTGACGACGAAAGCTTATTGGGACATTGCCAAGGTGCGGCCTGTCCGGTTTGCGCGCGATGAAGACTATGTCGAGGCAGCCACTGATCTGTTCCGGCAGTCTACGCGAGCGGCGCTCAATGGATTTTCGCGTCCCGCCATCAGCCTTAGCGGGGGTTTCGATTCTCAAGGCGTGGCGAGTTTTGTTCTTGGCGAATTGAATGGCGATCAAGAGCTTCTAGGACTGACGGGTGTTCCCGAGGCAGGTTGGCAGGCGGTTGACGGTCCAGGTGGCTTCGATGACGAGTCCAAGCATGTGCAGGCCCTGGCGGCCATATATGAACACCTCGAGGTTGCATTCATCGACAGCAAGGGGCTCGGCTTCGACCACCGGCTGGCAGAAATGTTTCGGCTCGCAGGCTCTCCACCGCGCAATGCGATCAACCTGACCTGGATTCACGCCCTGCGGGCCCAAGCGAGAGAGCGCGACCGCGATTTGCTGCTCACCGGGGATAGTGGCAATCTGACCTTCAGCTTCAACGGTGCAGGAGCGCTTCCGCACTGGTTGATGACGGGAAACCTGTCTGCCCTCTGGCACGAGATCGCAGCGACCTATTCACCGGGGCATCGTCTGCGCGGCATGTGGACTCAGGCGATACGCCCTTCGCTACCTCCTAGAATGGTGTCATTCTATGACTGCTTGCGCGGACGGGAACGGCCCGATCCGTTTGAAAGCTGGTGCCCGATGAACCGGGAATGGGCGGACAGGATGGAGGTCCGCCGCCGGTCGCGGGAGCTGGGCTTGGGTTCGGATTTCGCCAAGCCCACTTCGACCAGCATGGTGCGCAGTCTCGCTCCGGCGGGCGGAGGAAATGAAAGCGGCGACCTCCAGCAAGCATTTGAAGTGCTGTACGGCTTGCCGATCCGCGATCCGACTTCTTGGCGCCCGCTGGTGGAGTTCTGTGCAGGAATTCCTGATGAGCAATACTTGAAAGGCGGAGTAACCCGTCGGTTGGCTCGCAGGATGCTCGTCGGCAAGGTGCCGGAGCAGGTCCTTGCCGAGCGGCGCCGGGGGCGCCAGGCGGCCGATTGGCCGCTTCGGCTGGCAAGGGAACGTTCCGTCCTGGTTGCGGAGTTGGAAGAGCTGGCCGAGGATCCGGCCATGGCCGAGAGGTTCAATATCCCGCGCTTGCACTCAGCGCTGGTCGAATGGGATGGCAGGCCTCCGCAAGCAGGATCGCCTCAGGCAGCGACATTGGTGTCGGCCATTCCGCGCGCATTGACCACGGCGCGCTTCATTCGCTTCGCGCAATCGGGCGAGGGAATCTGAGCGGCGTGCCACAGCTGCAACGTTCACTGATCCGCTGGGCTCTGAAGACGGAGATCTGGCTCAGTCTGGCCTTTGCGCGCCTGCTTGTACGCTTTGTTCCCTATTCTCGGTGGCGCGGATTGATAGGGTCGCTCGATGGACGGGAAGAAACGGGAGAGGCTGGCACGCTGACACTGCGCGATGTTGACAGGGCCAGCGATATCGGTCGGCTGATTGTGAGGACGGCGCGCTCGACCTGGTTCGAAGCCGTCTGTTTGCCGCAGGCGATGGCAGGACGCTGGATGCTCGCCCGGCGCGGAATTCCGTCGCAGATCTATCTGGGGACCACGCGTGATGGTCCGGACAAGGAACTGAGGTTCCATGCCTGGCTTATGGCTGGCGAGCAATGCGTTACGGGTGCCGAGGAGCGCGAGCGCTTCATAGCATTTTCGCGCTCCGACCGAGGAAATTCCCGGGATTGAGCGGCTTGTTTGGGTTGGACTAGCCGTTCCGCGCCAACTACCAAGCCTTGCCGATATTAGATGCAATCGCATGGAACCGCTCTCGTCGATGTCCTCCCAACCACTCACAAACGCATCGAAGCTGGCGGCTGTTCGCGATCTGAGCCTGGCGCTCTTCAATCATGACCGGCGAGCAGCATCTACCGCTGCCATCCTGATGGTCGGCTCGGCGCTGCTCGAAGGCTTCGGTCTGCTTTCGCTGGTGCCGATCATTGGCTTGATCGTGTCGAGCCCGGAGAGCGGCTCTCTCAACGACATTCTTGTCGGTTACGGTTTGGACGACCGGACCACGCAGCTTGCCGTGTTGATCGGTGGCTTCTTCGTCATCGCGCTGGCGCGGGCCCAAGTGATGCATATGCGCGACGTGACGCTAGGCAAAATTCATCTCGGTTTCGCGCGATCCGAGAAGAACGAAATCATCCAGCGCCTGGTCTATTCGAGCTGGGACCAACTTGTTGCCATCGACCATGCCCGGATCCAGGCGATGATTTCCTACGAGGTGGCGCGCGCGGTTTCCGCTGCGCAGCGTATCATCCGGATCATCGTCTCGCTCCTCTTGATGGCCGTCAACCTGACCTTGGCATTCCTATTGGCGCCCGACCTGCTGCTCTTCCTTGTCAGCGTGGCAGGAATCTTGCTCCTCTTGTTCTGGCTTACCCAAAGGGACGCATACGCGCTGGGTGAGAAGATCAGGTCAAATTCGCAGCAACTGCTGGGCAGCACCCAATCGCTGCTCTCGGGCCTCAAGACGGCACTTGCACAGGAAGATCAGGACTGGTTTGTCGGCCAATTCGAGCAAGTGCAGGAAGAGCTGATGTCCGGCCAGCTAGAGTTCCAGCTCAAGCAAGCCGGCGCGCGACGTTTGTTTGCCGTGGTCAGCACGGTGGTGGCCGTAGCTGCCGTGTCAGGCGGGATGCTGCTTGAGGTCGATCCCGCCAGTCTGATCGTGGTGGTTCTGATCGTCTCGCGGATGATCGGACCGACCCTGCAATTGCAGCAGGGCAGCCAGCAACTCCTTTTCGATTTGTCGTGCTACCTTTCGATCACCAGTTTGCGCGGCCAGCTTCGTCCCGAAGAACGCAAGGCTGCTGCCGCAACCTTGCCCCGGGGCGATTTGGAACTCGTTGGCGTCGGCTATCGGCATTCGGATGGCGGCGGTGTCGGGCCGTTGGATCTGACCCTGGCAGAGGGCGAGTTCCTCGGCGTGGCGGGGCCCTCCGGCGGCGGCAAGAGTACACTGATCGACGTGATTGCGGGGCTGCTCGAACCGCAAACGGGCACAATCCATCTGGGCGGGCGCGAACTGGACCGCGAGCATCTCCCCGCATGGAAACGCCAGCTCTCCTACCTCGGTCAGCAGGTCTACCTGTTCAATGGCAGCATGCGCGCCAATTTGTGCTGGAGCGAACCAATCCTCGATGAAACCAGGATATGGGAGGCTCTCGACCTTGTAGGCCTGTCGGCACTGGTGAGCGGTCTAGAACAGGGACTGGACACGCCGCTTGGCGAACAGGGAGTGCTTTTCTCAGGCGGGGAGCGTCAACGTATTGCACTGGCGAGAGCCATATTGCGCAAACCCAAGCTGCTGATCCTCGATGAGGCTACCAGCGCGATCGACATCGCTTCGGAAAATGAATTGTTCCAGCGCCTCCGCGCGATGCCGGACCGGCCAACTATTATCCTGGTGGCCCATCGCCGGGAATCGCTCTCGCATTGCTCGCGGATCCTGCAGGTTGAAGGAGGCAAGATCGCAGACAGTCAGGTTGTCCCGGCTTGAGCGAGTTGCCAAGCGAAGATGAGCGGAGGGATCGCGCCTTCCGGCTATTGCTTGCCTGTAGCGACTGGCCGCGCAGTGAATCGCGCAATGGCAGGATCAGGAGGGCATTCGTAGCGCTGGATGGCGATTGGGATTCCTTCATGGAGCAGGTTGTGCGGCATCGCATGGCCGCCATGGCAGCCGACGCCCTCAAGGGTGCTGGTATCGATCCGTCGCAAAGACTTCTAGATAGGGCATCGCGGAGTACCCGAAATGCCATAGCGCTAACGGCAGAGGCACGTCGCCTGATCGACAGGCTCGCAGAGGTCGGGATAACTGCCATCGTTCTCAAGGGCCCTGTTCTCAGCCAGTCTCTCTATGGCGAGATGGCAATGCGGCAGTCCATTGATCTCGATCTTCTCGTGTCTTGGGACGAATTCTACGCCGCCCGGCAGGCTCTCGGCAAAGCAGGATATTCGCTGTGCGGCACCGAACCCCCCTGGGATGACTGGCGCCTCACAAGCTGGAGAAAGGGGGCAAAGGATATCTCGCTGGTCCATGCCGACAGCGCCATCAAGCTAGAACTGCACCATCGCCTGCAATCTCCCGAAGCGCTGGACGTCGGCCTTTCGGTTGCTGCGGCGACGCAGGAAGTTGTCTTGGCGGGGCGCAAGTTCAGGACTTTCGCGAAGGACGACCAGTTTGCCTATCTGTCCGTGCATGAGGCGCGCAATCTTTGGCACCGCCTGAAATGGCTAGCCGATATCCGAGCCTTGCTCGCTGGGAGTTCCGTCGAGGAACTCGAAGCCCTGATGGTGCATTCCCGGCGGCTCGGTGCGGAGCGGTGTGCCGCGCTGGCCTTGTTGCTATGCCATAGGTTGTGGCAGCAAGAAATTCCGCAAACCGTCCTGAAGATGCGCGATACGGATTGGCGATTGGCCAAATTGGAGATGCGATCACTCGATACGCTGCGAGATCCCGCTTTCCGCATAAGCAAGCTCACCAAGTTCCGGGCGGTCCTGACAGGTTTTCTGTTGCGCGATGACCTCGCTTATTCCCAGTCCTACGTTTCGGCCATCCTCTCGGATCCGGAGATGATCGCCTCAATCAAACTGCCGCGCAGCCTGCGACTATTCTATCTTCCTCTGAGGTTGTTTTACGCAATCCTGCGCAAGCTACGGACCAGTAGATGAGGCGAGCCGAGCCGGGTGAAGCTGAACTGCTGTTAAAGCGAAAGCACCCGGCAGACGGGCAGAGAGCGAGACATTGCCCTTCAAATATGCGCAAATCTCGTCAGCAGGCCTTTTCGGCTCCCGTCGGATGGGTACACCATTGATGTTCCCGTCCGGCGAGAAGTCGTGTGCATGTGGCGGCCGGAATAGTTTGAAGGAGAAACGGCATGCGTATCGTGCTTCGAGCGTCAGCCTCTCTCGCAATTGTAACCTTTCCTGCAATCGCCGTCGGTTCTCTGGCTGCGCAGGAACTGGAACCAATCGAGAGCACCGATCAGATTACCGTTTACGGAGAAGTCCCTACGGACCTCTCAGGTCTTGCTGCAGGTCCGGAGATCGAAGGCTTCATCTCGGCACGTGAAGGCAATGAGATTGAGGTAACCGGGAGCGACGGCACAATCCTCGAAGTACTCGTCGTGCCAGCTACGGATATTCGCGCCAGGGGAGGCCTCCTCGGCCTAGGCCGCACCGAACGCGGCGAAGACTCGCTGTTCAACGGATTGCCGGTCGATGTCCAGACGGTCCAGTGGGATGGCGGCCTTGTGGCAAGCCGCATCAGATTCTCGAACAATGATCTCGAAACGGCAGCAATGATCGACCGTGCGACTTCCCAGCAATTTGCCGAACAGGGCGCTGCAATCGAGGAAAATGCGGCTGCGGCAGAAGCACTCCGCGGCCGGGTGGCGAATATCGATCAATACAACATCAGGGCCACGACCAACGTCTATTTCGATACCGGCCAGTCTGCATTGTCCCCTCGCGCCAGAGCCGACCTCTGTGCTGCGGCATCCCAAGCCGAAGCCATAGACAACGCCTTGCTGCTGGTGGTGGGCTACACCGATTCAACCGGTAGCCAGGAATTCAACCAGCGCCTCAGCGAAGAGCGGGCAGGACGTGTTGTCAATTACCTCCAGCAAGAATGCGGCTGGGCGCCCTGGCGCATGCTGACGCCGACCGGGATGGCCGAAGCCGACCCGCTGGCAGACAATGACACCGCCTATGGCATGGCACAGAACCGCCGTGTCGCGGTGAATGTGCTGGTCAGCAAGGCAGTGGAGGAGCAGTGATCCAAACCAAACGGACTCTCGCCCAGCCTGCGATCAACTATCCACATCGCCTGTGAGCCAAGACCTTTGGCCACCGAATCGTTTTTCGTGACTTTCGATGGCAAATGTGCAGTCTGTGAGCTGTTCGGTCGACCGGGGATCAGGTTGCTCCGGGCGGGGCGAATGGACGATTGGATCAATGGACGAAGTGGCCGTGCTTTGGCCCTCCGTCGGCATTTGGGGGCTGAGTGTTTTCACCGGACATCTTCATTTCCTACAGCCGGGAGGATCGCGACTATGCGCGCAAGTTCGCGCAGAGCCTCGCCAATGAAGGGTTCCGCGTCTGGTGGGACGATGCGATCCATTCCGGCCAGACATTCGACACGGTGATCGAACAGGAATTGCGGGCGGCCAAGGCCGTGGTGGTGCTGTGGTCGCCGCGCTCGGTTGGATCGCGCTGGGTCCGCTCCGAAGCCAGCATAGCCGATCGCAACGGCCGGCTTGTCCCGGTGATCATCGAGCCTTGCGAACGGCCGATCATGTTCGAGCTGACCCATACGGTGGACCTTTCCAAATGGGACGGCACACTGGAGGATCCGGCTTGGATGGTCTTCATGAAGGATCTAGCGCACCTGATGGATATGACCGGTGGACAGGCACAGGGCGCGCCCTCCACTGTCGAGGAGGCCGCAACGCCTGCACCGGCGGCACAGGTTCCTCCCGTCCCGCAGCCCACTTCGGATGCGGAAGAATACGAGGCAACCCAGTTCTTCACTGCTGAGCAGCGGGACGATTTTCTCGGTCCTGATCGGCACTGCCTCGAGCTGTACAATGGCGACCATCTGGAAATGCGTATCGTGGTTGCCCCGCTTGGGCTGATGATCGGACGCGCGCCGCCGGCAGACGTCGTGCTTGCCGACCCTCTCGTTTCACGCAAGCATTGCCAGGTAGAAATCCGGAATGGTGGCCTGCACGTCACCGATCTCAACTCCACCAATGGGACCTTCGTCGGCGGACAGAAGATCGACGGCGAAGCTCCGCTTGAAATCGGATCCTCCCTGTCGATTGGCACGCGATCATTCGTCTATCACGTGCGCGACAAATCGAACGTCTGACCTCGGGCTAGTCGAGAGTGGCACGCGACCGCGTGCGCAATTGCTGGAGGTAGGTGCGAGTCTGCTCGGCTTGCTGGATGCGGGTTTCCGCATCGGCAGCCGTCTCGGCCGAACGGATGTAATCCTCGAGTTCCTCGAGATATTGCTGGTAACCGCGCGCCGTCTCGGCATCTGCCTGGCGCAGGCGATATCCCTCCAATTCCTCTTCGGTCGCATTCGAACCCGGGCGATCGCGCCGACCGAGACGGATGACCTCGCTGGCGATATCGTCTGCATCGTCCTTGACCCGGTCGAACCTCCGGCGGTGATCGCGCGTGATCGGCTCACTCGAAGCGGATGATGCATCGGCCTGCTGTGACTGCTGCGCTGCGGGGACATTCTGCACTACCGGGTTGGACGTGAACTGCGTTGCCCCGCTCGGCTGCGCAGCTGGCGTGCTTCGCGCAGCTTGCGTAGGCCGGGAAGTCGGCGAGGCAGGGGTAGCGGATAGTGCCGTGGCCGCTGCGTCGTCCTCGATCGCCTCATCTCCTTCGGCAAGCAACTCGGTATCGGTCAATTCGGCATCCGCGACCAACTCGGTATCGACCGCTGGTGCATCGTCGCCCCCGCCAAAGGCCAGCCAGCCTCCACCGATTACCGCCAGCGCAGCCACCCCGGCACCTCCCAGCAGCACCGGGCTGGCAAGTTTACCCTGCTTCCAGTCCCTGGCCGCCGGGGCGGCCTTGGCCGGTTTGGGCTTCGGCTCCGCAGCCGCTACCGGAGTGGCTACCACTGCGGCGACCTTTTCCGGCTCCTCTGGAGTTTCGACCAGTTCCTCCTGCGCCTCGGACACTGGTTCGGGCGGCACAGGAGCGGGCTCGGGTTCTGCTTCCGGTTCGGGGAGATCGGCTACGAAGCCGCCGATCCGTGTGGCATCTTCGTCTTCTTCCTCCTCATCCGCAGCGCCGACCCCAAGCGCCGTGCCTTCGGCAGGCTCCTCGAACATTACGAGCCATTCGGGGATCGAGCGCGGTCGCTTGTCGGGATGGATCTCCATTGCCTTGTCGATTGCCGCGAGGAATGTGTGGCTGAAGCCAGGCCAATCGCCCTCGGCCAGAGGCTTGCCGGCATCGCCATGCATGCGCTCGAGCACTTCTGCAGGCTTCTCGCCAGTAACGCATTGGTAAAGCACCACGCCAAGTGCATAGATATCGGTCCAAGGACCCTGCTCGTAAGTGCGGACATATTGCTCGATCGCGGCATAGGGCGGCGTGTGGAATGTGACGGTGGTGCTGGTCGCCTCGCCGGATTCGAACCGCGCCGATCCGAAGTCGATCAGGACGGCGCGACCATCCTCATTCACGATAATGTTCGGTGGCTTGATATCGCGATGGAGCACACCGACCCGGTGGGCCCTGTGTAGGCCTTCGGCCAGTGGCAATATTAGCGAACGCAAAGTCGCTTCGTCGAACTTGGTTCCGTCCTTGAGCAGCCGGGATAACGGCGTCCCGTCCTCGAAATCCATAACCATGTAGGCAGTGCCGTGAATTTCGAACAGGCTGCGCACGCTGACGATGTTCGGATGGCGTGCAGGGGAAGACAGGTTCCACAGGAGCTTGGCTTCCTCGACGAACTTCTTCAGGCCGAGCGAATGTACTTCTTCGGAGTTTGAGTCGATCGGAACGACGGTGGCATCCTCGTCGCGCTCGCTGATCGCGCTGGGGAAGTATTCCTTGATGGCGACAAGCTCGTCGAAATAGAGGCCGCGACCCTTGTAGACGATCCCGAAGCCGCCAACGCCGAGAACCTGCTCCAATCGCCATTCGCGCAAGATTGTTCCGGCAGGTAGAGCCTTGTTGCTGTAAGCCTTACTCATTGCCAGTATGCCCCGTTGCGAAAATTGCTCCACACACAGTTTCATGATTTCGATTTTGAGTCCAACATCACTGTCGCAGATCAGATCGGAGGGTCAGACTTTCATCCATGCCATTCCAGTCCGCCACACGAACCGATGTGGGCCTCCGTCGAAAGGCAAATGAGGACGCGGTCTGCGACAGAAGCGAGATCGGCTTCTGGGCGGTGGCTGACGGCATGGGTGGAGAGGATGCGGGCGAAGTGGCCAGCGGAATGATAGTCGATACTTTTCAGTCTCTTGTATCAGAGGGCGCTGCGCCGGAACTCGCGACGGATGCACGCCGGCAAGTCGAGACGGTCAACAAGGCTATTTACGATCTCGCCAACTCGGGACCAGTACGGCGGACCATCGGCAGCACGGTGGTCGGTCTGGCCATCGCCAAGGGGAGATTTGACTGCTTCTGGGTAGGCGATAGCCGTGCCTACCTCATCCGCCAGCGCAGGATATCGCGCCTGACTCGCGACCACAGCCTGGTCGAAGACCTGATTCGCGCAGAGATGCTGAAACCGGAAGACGCAGAAAATCATCCCGATTCGAACGTCATCACCCGGGCAGTCGGTGTTGCCGCAGAGGTTGAGATCGACAGTGTCGAGGGCGAAGCGCTTCCAGACGATATCTTTCTTTTGGCCAGCGATGGCCTGACCAGGGTCGTCAAGGATCAAGAGCTGCTCGAGATAGTGACCAGGAACAACCCCATGCAGGCTGCGGACAGGCTGCTGGAGACCGTGCTGGAGCGCGGTGCCCCCGACAATGTCTCGTTGATCGTCGTCCGCGTCGCCTGATCCAGGGTCAGGCAGGGATCTGCAATGACCGCTCGCGATAGGCGAGTGTCCATTCGTCGAGATCGGCCAGCATCGTTCGCGCAACGTCTTCCAGTTCTGCTGTCAGTTCGTCGAGCTGGTCGGTTTGCTCGATCGCCGCCTCGATCGCCTCAAGCCTAGCCGCCGACGCATGCGAACGGCTTGCCGCCAGCAGGTGTTCGCCATGGCCGCGAAGGCCGAAAAGTGCAGCACCCACTGCGGGCAATCCGGCCGTGACGAAGACGAAGATGCCGGCATTTGCCTTGGCCCAGTCATTGAAGGTGAAATAGACCCCCACGAAAATTCCGCAGGCGAGGATTACCGCCATCATCGCCACCTGCCCCAGCGCGTGCAGGCGATGGTCCAGATGATGCATGCGGTGCACGTTCGAATGGTGATAGCGCGATTGCGGCCGAATCTGCGCTTCGAGCACGCCATCGCGCAATTGCTCGATATAGGCCTGCCCGATATTCCCCTTTGGGTTGGGCATGTTGCGCCAGATCATGTCCGCATACCACCAGGTCCAGTCCGCGGTCGTTCCGTGGTCGAGCGGGCGTCCGGTCGATTTTGTGCGGAAAGGCGGCGGCGCCAGGCCGGTATCTTTCAGATAGGGGAGCGTCCTGAGCGCTTCGGCCAGATAGCGATATTGCAGCCAGCGGCGATGCCAGTCACCGCGTGTGCCGGCCCAGGTATTGCCAAAGAGCAGTCCGATGACCGCCAGTTCGCATATCACGAGATAGAGCTTCAGGTCCGGCAGCAACAAGCCCGACAGTGCCACCAGCACGGCGACCGCCGACAGGACATAGTTCAACACATGCCCGCTGCGGAATTTCTGCGCGTACCGCACGGCGAGGATATTCGCCCAGCCGAACGCTTTGGGCAGGACCGAATGCCCCTCGAAGATCGCATCGCCCAGTTCCATGCGAGCATTATCCTCGACATTCTGGTGCCGCCAGTCGCCCGAAGAGAACTTACGCACGCCCAACATGGCTAGCATCAGAGGATAGGCGAGCCGGGTGTTCAAATGGTCTTCGTGCTCGGACAGGAACTGCAGATAGCCCTTTCGCTGCTCGCCTCCTGGCACCATCAGTACGCGGCGTACGAGCGCGTCATATTCCTCTGGCGTTCGCAGGACCGGGCGATTGCGCGCTCCCCGGCGGCCTTCGAGAAGCCGAGCTTGCCCCAGGGAATGTGTCTTGCGGGAAACGGATACGTGAATCACCGGCACCCTTGCTGCCAATGCCAGGTCCACGACCTGCGCGGTCCCGCCGGGGCCCTTGGCTTCGTGACCGTCCCAAATGGCGATGAGGATATCGGATGCTGCGACCACGGACTGGCCGACCATGTAATAGGCATTGTTGCGGTTCACCGGATCGCCCGGCAGCGCGAAACAGCTATCTGCATTTTCCAGCAATTGGTCGAATGCCTCCCGCTCCTCGCCCTCCGCAAAATCGTCGCGATATACATCGGGATGCAGAGGCAAGAGTGCTCGCGCCTTGTATCCGGCCATGCGCGCTGCACGAAAGCCGATCTGATCAGCGCCCGTTGCGAGTGGTGTGTGAAGCCGCAATACCACATCATCTTCGCTAAAGATTTCGGGCTCTTCCCGCTTGAGCGTGATTGCCGCCTCGCGGAGCATGCCGAAGATTGAAGTGAGGACCGGCTCCAACTGCTCCATCACCTCGTCGGGCAGAGCGTTGGCGCGATGACCGGTAATGCCGATGTTGAGACACAGGCCGGGACGAGGCGGTCCCCTCATGAAACGTGGATCGTCCGTGTCGCCAGGATTACTTCCAGAATGCCAATGGCCAACAACCCCTGCCCCTCCATCGTCTGCCAAGAAGCCCCACGATGGTGCATTTCTGCGTCGCGATCAATCTCTGGTCCGTCTTCAGCCGCCATTGCCCTATCTTCTGCCGACGAGCTTTGCCGGGGTCGAGCACACTTTAGGACGCTCAATGTGTGCGACTGCAAGGCGCAGGTTGTGTTGGTCTCGGTTTGGGCCTTCTGATGCTTGTGGGGCTCAGCTGCTGATCTACATCGCCTCCTGCAGGCCGAAAGCCTGTTGTTGGACATGTCGTATATCTGTTTGGATTGCGCATTGGGCTGTAAGGTAACACTTCCGCCCGAGCGCCGAAACATGCTCGAATACGAGGATCGCGGTAAGGGCAATTTCAGCCAACAAGTTCGCGAAATTCCTAATAGTAGCGTGATCGCTCCGATGTCGAACAAACGTCACTGACACAAGACGAACTGTTGCCATTCAAGTGATTCTTGAGCGAATCGCCGCGCCTCGGGCCAATGTCGGGCAAAGATGGTCAATCTTTGCGAAACTTTCTGTCATATCTCGGCACACTCAGTAAATTTTGTGACTCGATCCTGCCGCTGAATTTGCCACGAAGTTCATCGGATTGCTAATTGCATCCTGCTGAAATCGCGAAATAAAATGAAAATTGACGTTGCCGATCACAAAAAGTACGCCAATGTCAAGCAGATGGTCCAAATTAGTTAACAGCCTTGAATCATGCGACCATCCGGTGTTCCATCCCCTCAGTAGGCTTGAGAGGAAATTACGCGACTGTCCGGTTGCTGGTGCCCGAGTAGGGAGCTCCAGATTTGCAGTTGATCGATACGTTGTGATCGACCGCAATTTACCAGACAGGTTGTCCGCTGTTTCCTTAAAAGGGGATGGAATTCATGGACGACAATTCTCGGCAGCAGTTCGACACCGCGTTTGGCGGCGAAGCAGACCCCAACTTGGCGGACGATGCCGCTGCTCAGGTTGCCCAGGTAATCCCTGCGGACGCCTCGAACAGCGTCAGTCTTCCTCCGGATGCTGTCATCGGCCAGGTGACTTCCGAAGGCCGCGATCTGGTCATCGTGCTGGAAGACGGTAGCCGGATTGTCATTCCCGATGGCGCCATCGTCCTTCCCCAGCTCCTGGTTGGCGATACCGCGATTCCGCCTGCGAACCTGGCAGCCCTGCTCGTCGGCAACGAACCTGAACCAGCTGCTGGCGAAACGCAGAGTTCCGGTGGCAACTTCGCGACCGATCCGGGCGATATCCAGTCGGCTTTCGATATCGGCGATCTGCTCCCCTACACGGAGCTGAGCCGGCCGGAGGAAGAGGAAGAGGAGATCATTCCCGCGCTGCCGGATGAGGACCCGGTCATCGATATCGAAATCGATGATTCCGGCGTGTCAGTGATCAACGCCGAGGATTCAGTAGACGAAGCAGGCCTCCCTGATCGAGGTTCTGAACCTCCGGGCACGGGCGAGATCGCAGACGGCGATGCCGGCAATGACAGCGATCAAAGCGAACAGACATTTGGCTTCATCAACTTTGATTCCCCGGACGGCGTCGACAATATCTCGATCAACGGCGTGGAAATCACCACGGTTGGTCAGACTTTCACTTCCGATCTGGGTGTGCTCACCATCACCAGCATTGAGGCTGGGCGCATCGGTTACGACTATGTGTTGAGCGACAACACGACGGATCCGACAGGCGCGGACAACTTCTCGGTCACGATCACCGACACCGATGGTGACGTTGCCACTGCCACGCTTCGCATCGACATTGTCGATGATGGACCGATTGGCGCGGACGACGAAGGTACGGTGCCGAGTGGGACGCATGATCCCATTACGGGCAACGTCTTGGACAACGATACGCCAGGCGCGGATGATTTTGCGGTCGAAGGAGGTGTTACCGGTTTCAGTAACTCCGAGACCAGCACGGCCCAGGGGTCCGCGGAACCCGGCGAGAGCCTGCAGGGTGATTATGGCGTTCTCACGCTCAACACCGATGGCAGCTACACCTATGTGCGTGATTTCAACACGCCGGGTGGTGTGGAAGAAAGCTTCGATTACACGATCGTCGATCAGGACGGCAGCACTTCGGGCGCCACGCTGACGATCACCATCGAGAACGCGCTCGATGAAATCACTTTCGTTCCCGATGTTGGCGAGGGAACGGAGGTCGATGAAGGCGGTCTGCCGCCACGTGACGACGAGCCAGCTGGTACGGGCGAAATCTCCGACGGCGATGCCGACAATGATAGCGACCAGAGTGAAACGACTGGCGCGACGATCACGTTCAACTCACCCGATGGCGTGGATTCTGTCTCCATCGGTGGGACTGTGATCGACCCGGGCAATCTGCCGCAGGTGGTCGTTGATGACGAAACCGGCACGCTTGTCGTAACCGACTATACCTATGACCCGGAAACGGGCGATGGATCGATCACCTACGAGTATACGCTTGGTGATAACACTGATGGAGACGACACTTCGGTAACCTTCGACATCGTCGTCCGTGATCTGGACGGCGACGAAGCCGCTGACGAGTTGGTCATCGACATCGTCGATGACGAACCCATCGCAGTCGACGATCTCGCGGTTTCGGTTGCAGAAGATGCGGTCGGCACGGTCGGCGGCAATGTCGTCGATAACGATACGCCGGGCGCTGACGATGCGACGGTTACGTCGGTCAATATTGGTGGTACAGATTATGCAGTAGCGCAGACTGGCACGACCATTGTCGCGACGGCCAACGGCACTTATACCTTCACTTCCGAAGGCGACTGGACTTTTGATCCAAATACAAATCTGGACCAGTCCGCTGGCGATGTGGACGCCACTTTCACCTACACGCTGACCGATGGCGACACAGACTTCGACACTGCCATTCAGCCGATCAGCATTACCGATGGTGCCGATCCGGAGGCAGGTGAACCGATCAGTCTGACGGTCGACGACGAGAACCTTTCCGATGGTACAGATCCGGCTGTCCCGGTGACCGATGATGGCTCCATCACGTTCACGGCAGGCTCGGATGCGATCGTTTCTATTGCTTTTGATGATGGCGCCAATGCGCTCGACAATCTGGGTGGGGGCCTCACCTGGGTGCGGGTCAGCGATACGCAGATCACCGGTTCTGACGGTGGTACGCTTGTCGTTACACTCGACCTTTCGGTTTCGGGTACGACCGCCACGGTCACTGCTACCCTGTCGAACAATTACGACAGTCACCCGACTTTCACTGCGGACGATCTGCAGGCACTGGGTTCGGTCGATGTCGTGGCGACCGATACGGATGGCGATACGGCTTCGGCCTCTGTTTCGGTTTCGGTTTCGGACGACGTTCCGACTCTGACCGCAACCGATCCGGAGACCGAGTTGCTGGTCGATGAGTCTGTTCTGGCCACCGATGACACACAGAGCTTTGCAGCCGCCTTTGCGGTGAACGACGGTGCCGACGGCACCAAGAGCCTGACCTATGCCCTTTCTGTTGTAGATGGGACGGATTCCGGTCTGGTCGACACGGCGACTGACGAGGCCGTGCTGTTGTTCGACAATGGCGGGGTGATCGAAGGCCGCACTTCAGGCACCGGCGATGTGGTCTTCGCGCTTACTGTTGACGGTTCGGGCAATGTCACGCTCGATCAGCAGCGCGCCATCGTCCACCCGTTGTCCCCGGACAATCATGACGAGCCCGTTAGCCTCGGAAACGAGTTGATCACACTGACTGCAACCGTCACCGATGGTGACGACGACGTTGCCAGCGACAGTATCGATCTGGGCGGCAACATCACCTTTGAGGATGATGGGCCTTCGGTGACTATCGAATTGGAGGCGGACGCGGTTGTGCGGCTCGACGAGAGCGGCGATGGCGCGGGTGCTTCGGGCTTGAATCTTGGCAGCTACACGGCGGGTGATGATCCCGATGTTGCCGGATCGAATGCCCTGTCGATTGCGAGCAGCGGTGCGGCAATCGTCAACATGGCCACCGACAATCCCGTCTACGGTGCTGACGGGCAGGGTGCAGACCCGGTCTATGCACTGCAGGTGGACGCAACGGCTTCGCTGACCAATCTGACGCTGACCGATGGTTCGACGATCACTCTGGTAAAGGAAGGCGCAGTCATTGTCGGCGTGGTCGATAATGGTGCCTTCGCGGGGCAGGCTGCCTTTGCGATCGGTATCGATGCGGATACCGGCGTTGTGACGGTCGAGCAGTATCTGTCTCTTACGCATCCCATCAGTCCTGACAATTACGATGAACCGGTCAGCATGGATGCCGGTGCCATCAGCGTGGTCGTTACGGTTGAGGATGGCGACGAGGATACGGCCGACAGCAACGCCATCGATATCTCGGGTAACATCAGCTTCGAGGATGATGGTTTTGTCGCGTCGGATGTGACGGCGCCCGATGTTCTGGACGACGAGGCGCAGGGTTCTGGCAATACGGCAGCGGTGACGGGCGATGTGAGCCCTGACGTTTTGACGACGAGCGGTTCTG